>Ga0209187_1000576_pt1:0-55000 | contig 58612 bp, 41 predicted proteins | sample BantaG_FD_187430 | JGI IMG/M metagenome (GOLD analysis project Ga0209187, IMG submission 187430) | Marine algal microbial communities from Bantry Bay, Ireland - BantryBay_4 metaG (SPAdes) (version 2) | ecosystem: Host-associated > Algae > Red algae > Unclassified | place: Bantry Bay...
AGCAGATAATATTCCTGTTGACGGAATTACTTTGACAGGAAATACTGGTAGTTCGCAATGGGTAGTTACGGATACCCTTGGTAATATTTTAGGTTTACCAGCGAGTCCATCAGATGTAGATTTTGATGATGCTGGAGTGGGAGTATGTTTGGTATGGAATCTCAGTTTTGTAGATAGCTTATCTGGAGCAGTAGTAGGCCAGAATGTAAGTAATATTGTAGGTTGTTTTGAGTTATCAAATCCAATCACTGTAAATAGAAATCAGCCTCTTGGAGGAATGCTAACAGGCGGACCATTCACCTTTTGTGTAGGTGATAGCATAGCAGATAATATTCCTATGGGCGCGATAAGTTTAGCAGGGAATGCTGGAGATAGTTCGCAGTGGTTAGTAACAGATACATTAGGAATTATCCTTGGATTACCAGACCTGCCATCAGAGGTTGATTTTGAAGATGCTCAAGCGGGTGCCTGTCTTGTATGGCACTTAAGTTATACGGGAACCGTGGAAGGATTAGTTGTTGGATCAAGCGCATCAGATTTAGTAGGATGTCTGTCCTTATCAAATCCGATCACAGTAACTAGAAATTCAGGTGATGATTGTATAGATCCATGCGAGATTACTGCAGGCACAATTACTGGTGGACCGTTCACTTTTTGTGTAGGTGATAGTATTGCAGATAATATCCCTGCCGGATCTATTGTGCTCATGGCCGATAGTCTTTCTAATACTCAGTGGGTTGTGACAGATTCTCAAGGAATAATATTAGGCTTACCCGATGATCCGAGTCAAGTAGATTTTGATGATGCCGGAGTAGGTACTTGTCTAGTATGGAATATTACTTTCCAAGATAGCACCACTGTCTTTGCCGCAGGTGCAGATGCAAATAACTTAGGAGGCTGTTATGCACTATCTAATTCTATAACAGTCACTCGTAATCAACCACTAGGAGGAACTCTAGTTGGCGGACCGTTTACCTTTTGTGTAGGGGATAGTATTGCGGATAATATTCCTGTTGACGGGATTACTTTGACAGGAAATACTGGTAGTTCGCAATGGGTAGTTACGGATACCCTTGGTAATATTTTAGGTTTACCAGCGAGTCCATCAGATGTAGATTTTGATGGTGCTGGAGTGGGAGTATGTTTGGTATGGAATCTCAGTTTTGTAGATAGCTTATCTGGAGCAGTAGTAGGCCAGAATGCGAGTAATATTGTAGGTTGTTTTGAGTTATCAAATCCAATCACTGTAAATAGAAATCAGCCTCTAGGAGGAATGCTATCAGGCGGACCATTCACCTTTTGTGTAGGTGATAGTATAACGGACAGTATACCGATGGGAGCGATTACTTTAGAGGGAGCTCAAGGAACTAATTCGCAGTGGGTGGTTACTGATGATCTTGGCAATATAATTGGCCTGCCTAATGATCCATCAGATGTAAATTTTGAAGATGCGGAAGAAGGAATATGCTTCATATGGCACCTGAGTTTTGAGGATGGATTGATAGGTGCAGTCATAGACTCTAACGCAAATGATCTGAGTGGATGCTTCTCGCTTTCTAATCCTATTCAAGTAATCAGAAACTCGGGCGAGGATTGTGCGCCAGTATGCGATGAAGTACTCGCAGGAACTTTAAGAGGTGGACCATTCTCCTTTTGTGTAGGGGATGGTAGCCCTGATAACATTCCATCTGGAACGATAAGTTTAGTAGTCATGGATACAACTCTCGATAGTAGATGGGTGATTACAGATGAGCAAGGAGTAATATTAGCTTTACCTAATTCACCTTCGGATGTTGACTTTGATGTTGCTGGTATTGGTACTTGTTTGGTTTGGAGTGCTAGCTATCAGGATAGCACTACAGTATTTGCAATAGGGGCTAATGCTAATAATCTTGGAGGCTGTTATGCCTTATCTAATTCTATAGCAGTAGAACGAGGTCAACCGTTAGGAGGAACCCTAGTTGGTGGGCCGTTTACTTTCTGTGTAGGAGATAGTATTGCGGATAATATTCCTGTGGATTCCATCTCGCTTACTGGTCAGCAAGGAACTAATTCGCAGTGGGTAGTTACAGATACAAGTGGTTTAATCCTTGGGTTACCAATGTTGCCTTCTGATGTAGATTTTGATGATGAAGGTACAGGCACATGTTTAATATGGCACTTAAGCTTTGAAAGCGGATTACTAGGTGCAGAAATCGGTAACAGTGCGGATAGTCTTAGTGGGTGTTTTTCACTTTCTAACCCTATTACAGTAAACCGCGTACAGCCAAATGGTGGTATACTTACGGGAGGTCCATTTGAGTTTTGCGTAGGAGATGGATTAGCTGATTTTATCCCGATAGACTCAATAAGCTTGTCTGGGAATAGTGCGGGTTCTAACTCTCAGTGGGTAGTTACAGATACAATGGGTATCATACTGAGCTTGCCAGTAAACTATGAAGTTGTCAATTTTGAAGATTCTCCTGCCGGAGCATGTCTTGTTTGGCATCTTAGCTTTGAAGGCCCGCTCAGCGGAGGAGTTTTAGGTGGTAGTGCTGATAGTTTGATAGGTTGCTTTGATTTGTCTAACCCTATAAGGGTTAATAGACTGTCTGGACTAGACTGTCCTGTAGAAGAGTGCAATGTTAATGGCGGAATTATAGCAGGAGGTCCATTTGAGTTTTGTGTAGGAGATGGATTAGCAGATACTATTCCAATGAATGCGATCACCTTAGATAGTGCTGTTGGACAAAATTTCCAGTGGGTAGTGACCGATAGTAATGGAGTAATCTTAGGTCTACCAGAAGATCCTTCTTCTGTTAATTTTGATATCGCACCAGCAGGGACTTGTATCTTACAGCATCTAAGTACTAATGGTAATGTCGAATCTTTAGAACTGGGACAAAATCTTATAACAGATGTAAGTGGTTGTTTTGATCTTTCTAACTCTATCGTAGTAACTAGAAATACTGGTGATGATTGTCCTACCTGCGATGCAGTAGGTGGTAGATTGATTTCTATATTTTTTGAGTTTTGTGTGGGTGACGAAGAAGATGATTTCATAGAAGCGGGTCAGATTGTTTTGACAGAAAATGCAGGAGCAAATACACAATGGGTTGTAACGGATTCTGCTGGTGTTATTGTTGGACTGCCGTCTGATATCACGACGATAGATTTTGGAGTAATTGATCCAGGTTTATATTTTATAAGAATGATCAGTTTTGATGGAGAGTTGCTTAATGCAGTGGTAGGTAATAATTTATCACTTCTATCTGGTTGCTTTGGTATATCGGAGCCGTCGAGAGTAGATGTATTTGAGCCTCAAGGAGGAAGTTTAGTAGGAGGCCCGTTCTCGTTTTGTGTAGGAGATGGGATAGCAGATATGATTACAGGATCAATAGCTATTAATGGAGCGACAGGAGAGGATAATAGATGGATCATAACTGATCTGGATCAAAATATCATCAGTTTACCTGAGGATATTTCTGATGTAGACTTTGAAAATGCAGGAGTAGATACTTGCTTGATTTGGAATCTAAGTAGTAGTGGGGCAGTAGGTGGTTTACTACAGGACAGTTTGACTTTATCAGATATTTCTGGATGTTTTGGTTTGTCAAATTCAGTGACAGTCTTTAGAGTGAGTGGGGATGACTGTCAGGCTGTTGTAGGTATACCAGTCATAAATGAGATTACGGATAATGATAGAGTAGAGATAAAGAATATTGGTGCTTCGCCAATTGATGTAGGCACTTACTGGTTATGTAATCGCCCCCTCTACGAAAGAATAAATAGCCTGACTATAGAATGTGGAGGTGATGACTATGTAATAGCACCAGGAGAGGTGTTAACAGTTGTTTTAGATATAATAGGTGTTGCAGGGCAAGATGGAGAATTAGGATTGTACAAGTCTAGTTTGTTTGCTGATAGTGATGAGATCATCGATTATGTACAATGGGGATCTAGTGGTCATGGTAGAGAAAGTGTAGCAATCTCAGCAGGTATTTGGTCGGTACTTGACTCCGTTCCAGCATTTAATCTAGGGAGATCTATTAGCTATGACGGCGATGGTAATCTTTCGTCTGACTGGACAGAGACCGACCCTAATTTGTGTGTTGAAAACCCACTATTGACTGATCCTCAAGAGAAGTTAAGTATTAAGATTTTCCCAGTACCAGCAAGCAACGAAATTAATTTTGAATTAAACCATGTTATAGATGAAATGCATAAAGTTTCAATCTATGATAATTATGGGCATACGCTCTACGCTAATGATATGAATGCAGATGATGACTTTAGATTAAATGTAGGTGACTTTAAATCTGGCATCTACTATCTAAAAGTCAAGACTGGAAGCTACTCAGGCATCCAGCGATTTGTGATCGTTAATTAATGGAATGAAATGTAATTCTTGTCTAAGGCCAGTAAGTTTGCTTACTGGCCTTTTTATATTTATTCCTTTTCTAATCTACTTCTTGATTTAGGAAAGAAAGGAACTATATAAGCTTAGGTTTCATTCTTTGGATAAAGACAGTCTTTTTAATTTAGTCTTACATTCATATGATTAACCAAAGTTATATATGATTCCTATAGGCGATGATAATGTCATTGGAGGCGCTAAACCATACTTTAGCTACGGCTTAATTATAGTAAATGTCATTATTTTTTTGATACAAGTAACTACTCCAGGTAGCTTGGTCTGTGAGTTTGCTACTATACCAAGTGACATTGCTAATGGCCAAGGGTATTACACTATCTTGACAAGTATGTTTTTGCATGGTGGATGGATGCATCTTGCAGGGAATATGCTATTCATATGGATATTCTCAGACAATGTAGAATCTACGATTGGTAATTTTCAGTTCATTATTTTTTATTTGCTAGGTGGAGTAGCTGGTTCTTTAGGTCATATTTTTTTTGAAGCTGGAGGAGCTGAGGCTTTACTCAACTGTTGTATGGTATGCCCTGGCCTCAATGAGTGTGAAACAGCTTGTCCCGGATCTATTCCTACTTTAGGGGCTAGCGGTGCTATATCGGCAGTGCTAGGAGCATATCTTGTTATGTACCCTAAGTCTAAGATTAAGATCTGGGCCTTCATTATTACCTTTAGATGGCCTGCTTATATATTTCTAGGATTATGGTTTGTAGAACAAATGGTTAGTGGACTTGGCGCGTTAGGTCCTTCGATTGCGTCAGGAGTAGCATGGTGGGCGCACATAGGTGGTTTTGTATTTGGAGTCGCTTGCGGGTTTTTGTTTAAGAGTAAGGTAGTTTATAAGACTACAAGCATGGAAAACTCAGGTTCGTCCGTATAGATAAGATACTACTAAGTCTATTAAAATGACTTCAATTTCTTTACAATATATTTTTTCTGATCCTCTATACTTAATTTCTTATGTAGCACCTGATTGTAGACGATGATACCCACACCAAAACCTATGAGTCCAATATTTAGGCCTTCTACTATTCCACTTGATCCTTGGGATCTAATAGTCTCCGGGCTCTTTGCTCTTCTTTGCGTAGCAAAGTAGGTGAGTGCACCTACTCCTAAGCCACAAAGAAGTGATTTTTTAAACCGTTCTTTTCTATTGGTGATTTTTATATAGTCAAAATCAGTTAATAAGACAGACTTTTTTTGATAAGTTACTGAATTGTCTTGATGCTCGATAGAGGCATAGATAAGAAGGCTGTCTTTTTTTATTTTTCTAAAATATGAAAGGGGATATTTATTCTTACCCTTTTCTAATTCTATTTGAGTGAGCTTTTGTACTGTTTCTGCTTTTACTTCTGTCCTTTTAGATTTCCTTGTCCTTTTTCTTTGAGAAAACGCATCTTGATGTACTATAAAGAAGATTAATAAGATGAAACCTAACCTTAGATATTTTTTCATGTAACCTAAGTTAGTTGATTTGAAAGTTTAACGCAAAAGACTTTGGTATTTAAATATTGAATGAATCTAAAAAGTTCCAAAAGAAAAGAGATTAAGGAATTTTAACCCTTTAGTTAATATCTTTTTAAACCTCAAAATGATGTTATCAACTATGAGTGACCCTCGTCTAAAGAGTATAATAGTTGTTCTTTTAGGGGTTTTTTAATGACTTCGGTCATTAATTAGCATTACAAAGAAGGGGCTCTGCAAAGGTAGAGTTCCTTTCTTATTTTGGGGTCTCGCTATACATATATTCTGGTATATCCTTGCTCGTAGTCTCTGCTAGACCATCAGCTTTGATTCTTCTTTTGCTTCTAATACCGAAGTACCCCCTGATAAAAATTTGTCTACTTCGATAGCCGCTTCTCTGCCTTCTGAAATAGCCCAAACTACCAAAGACTGCCCACGATTCATATCTCCTGCCGTAAAGACTTTATCTACAGACGTTTGATATTTGTTAGATGCAACATTACCAGCGATATCAAGACTAACGCCGATTTTCTCTAATAAGCCTTCATGCTGAGGATGCACAAATCCTACTGCCAGTAAAGCTAGATCACAAGGTATCTCCTTCAAGGTATCTGGCACAACAGTAAATTCTGATCTCCCAGTTCCTGGATTTATATTCCATTCTATATTAGCGATTTTAATACCTTTTACATTTCCATCTTCGTCACTTACAAATTCTTTAGTTAGCAGCGCCCACTCTCGATCGCATCCTTCCTCATGAGAAGAAGAAGTACGCAATTGCATAGGCCATACTGGCCATGGAGTACTAGCAGCCCTCTCTGATGGGGGTTTTGATAGCAGTTCTATCTGAGTCACTGATTCCGCTTTATCTCTATTTGAGGTGCCTACACAATCTGCACCAGTATCGCCACCGCCGATCACCACCACATGTTTACCCGTCGCACTGATGTTTGATTTTATACCAGATTGCTTATCGACCTGCTTATTTCGTTGCTCTAAAAATTCCATCGCAAAGTGTACTCCATTTAATTCTCTTCCTGTGATCGGAAGATCTCTAGGTACAGTAGAGCCACCGGTTAGTACAATCGCATCGTACTCAGCTTTGATATCTTCTACATTCACATTCCCGCCTACATTGGCGTTCACTTTAAATATTATTCCCGACTTTTCCATGACCTCCATTCTCCTGTCGATTACATTTTTTTCTAGCTTAAAGTCTGGGATGCCGTATCTTAATAAACCACCGATCTTATTATTTCTTTCAAATACTGTGACATCATGACCAGCCTTATTTAGCTGATCTGCAGCCGCAAGACCTGCAGGTCCTGATCCTATTATTGCAACTTTTTTTCCGGTTTTTGTAGCAGGAGTATTAGGAGTAACCCATCCATTTCTAAAGGCCTCCTCAATTATGTTTTTTTCAATATTCTCAATTGTCACAGGATCACTGTTGATACCTAATACACAGGCTGCTTCACAAGGTGCGGGACATATCCTTCCTGTGAATTCTGGAAAGTTATTTGTGCTAGATAAGATCTCATAAGCATCGTGCCAGTCATTTTTATAGACAGCGTCATTAAAATCAGGAATGATATTGCCTAGTGGACAACCGCTATGACAAAATGGAATACCACAATCCATGCATCTAGCAGATTGTGCTTTGATCATTTCTCCAGAGGTATCTTCATAGATTTCTTTATAATCGTTGACACGTTCTTCGACAGGTCTTTTATTAGGAAGATCTCTATCGTATTTCATAAATCCTTTCGGGTCCGCCATTTCTTTTATTTTAAGCTTAATCTTTCTTGTTCTTTAGCAGCTTTTATCTTTTCTAATACTGCTTTATATTCTTTAGGCATCACTTTTATAAATTGGAATTTGGAGTCATCCCATGATTGTAAGATTTTAAGTGCTTTTTCACTACCCGTATATTTAAAGTGATTCCTAATAAGCGTCCTTAATTCTCCAAAGTCCTCTTCTTCTGGTACTTCAAGGAGTACCATCTCTTTGTTAAAGTATTGTTCCTTATTATTACTAGGATCATAAACGTAAGCCACACCACCACTCATTCCTGCCGCAAAATTTCTTCCTATCTCACCGAGGATCACTACTTTCCCTCCTGTCATGTACTCACAACCATGAGCACCTACACCTTCGACGACGGCTTTAGCACCGCTATTTCTAACCGCAAATCGTTCACCAGCCATTCCCTTTATATAAGCTTCACCTGAGGTAGATCCATACAATGATACATTCCCAATAATTATATTTTGTGCTGGATCAAAAGTGCTATTTCTATCTGGAACTAAGATGAGCTTAGCACCACTAAGCCCTTTTCCAAAATAATCATTGGTATCGCCTTCTAAAGTAAAGGTCAATCCCTTAGCGCCGAATGCGCCGAAACTCTGCCCTGCCGAACCTTTAAATCTAAAATTGATAGAGTCGTCTTCTAGTCCTTCTGCGCCATAAATTTTTGAAATTTCATTAGAGAGCATTGTTCCTACTGCTCTATCAGTATTGATTACAGGGAATATACTTTGAATAGATACCTTGTCACCCAACGCTTGCCTTGAGTACTCGATTAATTTTCGATCTAGGACATCGCTGATACCGTGGTCCTGAGGTATGTTTTTATATTCTGTTAGTTGCCCAGCTAATCTATCTCTATACAATATCGGATTGAGATCAAGTGCCTTAAGTTTCCAGTGGTCTTCTCTATCTGTCACTTTTAGTAATTCGGATCTGCCCACCATCTCATCTACTGTCCTAATGCCTAATGATGCCATAATCTCTCGCATATCTTGCGCTAAAAAGTGGAAGTAGTTAACCACATGCTCGACTTTGCCGTCAAATTTTTTCCTTAGCTCAGGATCTTGGGTAGCTATGCCTACAGGGCAAGTGTTGAGGTGGCATTTTCTCATAAGTATGCATCCTTCTACTACCAGTGCAGCTGTAGCAATTCCCCATTCTTCCGCACCGAGCATAGTAGCAATCGCTAGATCTCTGCCTGTTCTTACTTGTCCATCCACTTGTACTCTTACTCTGTCCCTTAGTTTATTCTTGACAAGTGTCTGGTGTGTTTCTGATAATCCTAGTTCCCATGGCAGGCCGCAGTGTCTCAGAGAGCTAAGTGGTGATGCACCAGTCCCTCCATCATGCCCAGATATTAGGATGTGATCTGCATGTCCCTTTGTAACTCCAGATGCTATGATTCCTACACCAGCTTTCGACACTAATTTTACACTTACTCTGGCATCTTTATTAGCATTTTTTAAATCAAAAATTAATTGCGCCAGATCCTCTATAGAATAGATGTCATGGTGAGGTGGGGGAGAAATAAGACCTACACCTGGCGTGCTGTTTCTTACCCTTGCTATCCAGTCATTTACTTTGTGACCGGGTAGTTGACCACCTTCTCCAGGCTTGGCTCCTTGAGCCATTTTTATTTGTAGTTCTTCAGCATTTGTCAGGTAATTTATGGTTACCCCGAATCTTCCAGAAGCTACTTGCTTTATGGCAGAGCGTTCCCAGTCTCCATTATCTTTTTTCTTAAATCTTATCTCATCTTCTCCACCTTCTCCGCTATTGCTTTTACCTCCAATACGATTCATGGCTATTGCCAAAGTAGTATGTGCCTCATGTGAGATACTCCCAAAGGACATCGCTCCTGTCGCGAATCGAGTAAGTATTTTTTCAGCAGACTCCACTTCTTCTATTGGGATAGCTTGACCAGGTTTTATGTCTAGCATACTCCTTAATGTACAGGCATTATGCTCTTGTTTATTTATAGCCTCCGTAAATTTCTTATACACCTGATAGTCATTATTCATCGTACTGTGTTGCAGTAGATGGATAGTAGTCGGGTTAAATAGGTGATACTCACCTCGTCGTTTCCATTGGTAGACTCCTAAATCTTGCAGGTAGGTATTATTCGCCTCATCTTCAAATGCTAATCTGTGTTTGGTCAGTGCCTCTTTAGCTAGCATGTCAAAGGTCATTCCTGCTATCCGAGATATTGTCCCTTTAAAGCATACATCGACTACTTCCATACTGATTCCTAGTGCTTCGAATGTTTGTGCGCCTTTGTAAGACAATACTGTCGAAATACCCAGTTTAGACATTACTTTTAGTAAACCTTTTTCGACTGCTTTGAGATAGTTCTTTACTAATATTTTACCCTCTCCTTGTTTCTCTTCCTCTCCATGTTGTTTCAGTGTATCTATCGCTACTCTAGGATAGATTGCATCTGCTCCATAACTTACCAGTGTAGCAAAATGATGGGTCTCTACAATATCTCCACCATCGACTATAATGGATGCCTTCATTCTATAACCTTCGCTAATCAAGTGGTGATGTAGTGCTCCAGTAATTAGTAAGGATGGGATAGCTACTTTGCCTTTAGTTATCTTCCTATTAGAAAGTATTAACAGACTTGATCCTGTTTTTATGTGCTCTACAGCTTCCTCGCAGATTGCTCTTATTCTTGATTCTAAGCCTCCTTCTTTATAATCAGAGTCAAAGGTGCAATCCAGCTCGCAGCTGTTGAAGATATCTCCCTTTGCATTATACAAGGTCTTGAAATCACTATTCCTAAGTATCGGACTTTCTAATCTTATAAATTCTACTTGATTTTCATCTTTGTTAAGTACGTTTCTACATCCACCTAAATATGTTTTGAGAGTCATGAAGTCTGCCTCGCGCAAGGGATCTATAGGTGGGTTAGTGACTTGCGCAAACTGTTGCTTAAAATAACTTGATATATGCTGAGCATATTTACTCAATGCAGCCAATGGAATATCCGTACCCATAGATCCTATCGGCTCTTTACCATTTTCAGACATGGCTTTAAGCAATAATTCTTTATCTTCTTTTATAAATCCATAGGCAATTTGCTGTTGTATGATTGGCAGATTATTTTGAGGCATGCTATCTGCTCCACTTATTTTTAGACTGGCTAGCTCATGCTTAGATTTGTCAAGCCACTCCTTGTATGGTTTTCTTTTACACAGAATATCTTTTAACTCCTCGTCTCCTATAATTCTATGTTCATCCAGATCGGCTATTAAGATCTTGCCCGGTTCCAGCCTATTCTTTAGTACGACCTTAGCAGGATCTACAGGTAATACACCTGCCTCTGAGGCTAGGATAAGTACATTGTCATCAGTAAGTAGGTATCGTGATGGTCTAAGACCATTCCTATCTAAGGTCGCTCCTATAAGTGTCCCATCCGTAAAGGTGATCGATGCAGGGCCATCCCATGGTTCCATCAGCGCATCATGGTATTCGTAAAAATCCTTTTTATAGTCTTCTATGTAAGCATCATTTTGCCATGCTTCTGGGATCATCATCATCAAGGCATGAGGAATACTGCGGCCATTGTGTACTAAAAACTCTAACACATTGTCAAAGTTTGAGGAATCTGATCCTGTACTATCGCATATAGGTAGCACTATATCTAGTTCTTCTTTGGTAAACAAGCTGCTGTCTAAGAGTTTTTCTCGAGCCTTCCACCAGTTGATGTTTCCTTGTATTGTATTAATCTCACCATTATGAGATATATATCTAAATGGTTGCGCAAGTTTCCACTTAGGAACAGTATTAGTGGAGAATCTCGAATGCACAAGTGCTATAGCAGAGTCATACTCTTGTATGGATAAATCATGAAAGTAAGCTCTTACTTGTAGAGAAGTAAGTTGACCTTTGTAGATGATTACTCTGCTTGAACAAGAAGCTATGTAAAAATCTTTCGCAGCCTCTTCAAATTTTTTATTGATAGTGTGCGTAATATGGTTTCTTAGAACAAATAGTTTTCTATCAAGTTCTTTCGCATTAAGTTTCTCTCTATACTTAAAAAATATTTGTTCAATGTCTGGCTCAGTTGATAGTGCAGATGCTCCAATCATACTATTATCGACAGGTACAGCTCTATTACCTAAAATCGTAAATCCTAAATCTGAGGCGCATTCCTTGATGACGGTATTGCTATTATCATAATCAATTTCATTCTTGGGTAAGAAGCACATGGCAACGCCGTATTCACCTAGCTCAGGAAGATCAAATCCTAATGCTTTGCATTGAATGGAGAAGAACTTATGTGGAATATGAGTTAGGATCCCAGCTCCATCACCGGTATTCGGTTCACAGCCGCATGCTCCACGATGATCCATGTTTTCTAACATGGTCAGCGCATTTGAGATTATTTCATTTGATCGATTACCGTTAAGATTAGCAATTAAGCCTGTTCCGCATGCATCACTTTCTAACTGCGGCACGTACATTCCCTTTTGTTGATTCATAGCTGTCATCTTTATATTACTCCTTAATCTATTAAAATAGGAATAATCCAGCTGAATTTCAAGGAAACATTGGGCCAATAACCAAATATTGCTTAGGTCATGGCAAATTTTGGCAAGTAATAATTTATAGATCGACGATAATAAAGGAATATTCCAAATAAAATTCTATAAATCAATTTCTATAAGGATATGCTTTCATTTATATCCCTATTGAAATAGATTGTTTTTTTAGCTCCTTATTGAGTATAACTTGTCTTTTTTACAAGAATCTTACAATTCCTGTTTTCACATCATAAATTGCTCCTTCTATACCTACCTCTCCATTCTCAACCATTTCTGCAAGCACGGGGCTTTGGTCAACAGTTGCTTTCATTGTAAGTCTTACGTTTTTCTCAGCAACTTCATTTACAAATTTTAGATTCTTTGAATTTCTTTCTTCATTTTCTTCTGTCGTAGTATCATTGACGGCAGGCATTATTTTTTGCAGCATCTGAGTGTGATTACCTAGCTGAGCATTATCACAGGCTCCCTTTACTGCACCACAAGAAGTGAAACCTAATATCAAGATGGTTTTAGACCCTGCCAGTTTACAAGCAAACTCTAAACTGCCTAAGATATCTTCATTTACAAAGTTGCCTGCAACTCTAGCATTAAAGATATCTCCTACACCTTGATCAAAAATAACTTCAGTAGGTATCCGCGAGTCAATACAACTTACAATTGCCGCAAATGGGTATTGACCCACTGACGTATCTGTTATCTGTTGGTGTAGATCTCTATGTAAGGGTGATTTATTTACAAACCTTTGGTTTCCTTCCTTAAGATATTCTATAGCTAATGCTGGGCTCAGCGCTGCTTGCGATTCTTTAGTTTGTGTTTTTGTATTTTCTATAGCTATTGACATGGTTATTTGTGGTTTTATTAATCTACAGGGTTTATTAAAAAATCTTCATTTTCATCAGGACCATGCTCGTCTTTCACATTGTCTTTGATCCATGTTAAGCATTCATCAAAAGAATTAAATAGGTGTTCATTAGGAATTAAGTCTGGGATAATGTCTATTCTCTCAAGCATGTATTTTGGTTGCTCTTGTATTTTAACTATGAGCGGTTTAATATTTTCATTGGACAAGTCTATCAGGAGATCTTCTAAAGCGTACAATCCCGTTTGATCGATATAGTCCATTTTTCCCATCCTAAAAATTACTACCGAAGCAGTGTTAGGTATAGCTTGTACCAGCTGCTGAAAACTAGTAGTAGAGCCAAAGAATAATGGTCCGTTAATATGTTTTATGAAAACCTCTTCTTTTAGGTTTTCTGGGAAACCAGCTTCGTCTTCCCATGCAGTTTCTCTGAGTAAGGAACCCACCTTTGATTTTTTGGCTGTCAGATCCCCGATCTTTTTCATAAACATAAGTGAGGCAATTACTAACCCGATACCTACAGCGTACACGAGATTCCAGACGGAGGATAAGATTAAGACGATGATCATAATGATAACTTCCCCCCTTGGCATATAAGGGATAGCTTTTAATCCTTTGTAATCCATTACTCCTATACCGACAGTGATCAATATACCAGCTAAAACTGCTGCAGGAATTTTAGACGCAATAGGGCCTATGGCTAATAGAATGAAAAGCAATAAAAGACCTGCTATCATTCCTGATAATTTAGTCTTACCACCCGCATTAATATTGACAACAGTCCTAATTGTTGCACCAGCACCAGGGATGCCTCCAAATACGGCAGCGATACTATTACCTATTCCTTGACCAACTAATTCTTTATTGGGATCATGTTTAGTTTTTGTCATGTTGTCCGCAACTACCGAAGTCAGGAGAGAATCAATAGCTCCGAGCAAGGCTAGTGTAATGGCCGTAAAAATATACGGAGCAATACTGTTAAGATTAAAATTTGTAAATATCTCCCAATTTGGGATTGGAAGGCCACTTGGGATTTTAGCAATAGTTCGATAATCAAGCCCAAAGCCTATAGCAATACCAGACATGACTAATAGGGCAACTAAGGTGCTGGGTATGGCAGTGGTAATTCTCTTGAAAACAAAAATTATTAGGATTGTTCCAAGGGCTAAAATTAACTCTAGCCAGTTTATATTTTTAATTGCTCTAGGCAGCACTTTCACAGCTCCTATGATTCCAGATGCATCGCTTCCTGCCATCGTTTGAGATTCCTTAAGGATATCTGCTGGACTTATTGACTCTGCTCTTCTGATGGTCTCTTTAAAATCTTCTAATACTAAGATTCCTTCTCCCGCCTCTTCTTTAAGTATATTATCAAGAATTACCTCCTCCGCAAAGGGTTTAAACTTATCTACAAACGCAGCATCTTCTTTTGGATAGTATCCTATAGATGGTAAGATCTGAGTGATTATGATTATCACTCCTATCGCCGTCATAAAACCTGATACTACGGGATAGGGAATGTATCTGATATACTTACCGAGTCCCATAAATCCTAAACCTATCTGTATGAGGCCAGAGAGAAGAAATACGGTAAGGATAGCAGGAAGGGCCTTGCCTACATCCCCATCAAATGCTGTAACGATTCCGGCAATTACAATCATGCTTACCGCAGTCATAGGAGCTGTCGGTCCAGATATTTGAGTATTGGTCCCTCCAAACAATGCGGCGAAAAAACTAATAATTATGGCTCCATACAAACCTGCACTAGGACCTAATCCCGAGCTAACCCCAAAGGCAAGTGCTAAGGGTAAGGCAACAATACCCGCAGTTACCCCACCAAAAAAATCTCCTTTAAAATGCGTAAAATCAAAGCCTAATTTCTTAAACATGAACTGTTGTTTTAATAAAAATGAAAGGATACAAAAAATTAACCGTAAGAAAGGAATACTACCTAGGAGTAGTCAGGTGGAGGTGTTGAGATGCGACTAAACTGCTCATCATTTAGCAGCAAGGACTTATTTGAATTTTGAGTCCTACTGTAGAGCAAAGAATATAGATTAATGTTTGTTGATGGGATTTCGAATGCATCCTCTCCCAACTCTTTGTTTTCTTCACATTCGTTTTCTCCTTTTACTTCGTAGGCTAGCTCTACATTTTCATGCTCAAAACTTAGTAAATAGGCAAGATGCACCAAATCTCCAGAGATCGTAAATAATAAAAATAGGGTGTAAATAGTAGTCTTCATTGGTGCTTAAGAATTTGAAAGATAGTATTCCTTTCCTTAAAAAGCAAAGCACTTCATAATTGGGATATTTACTTATTCCCAATGGTGCTACCAACAGTAAATTCTTTGTAGTAACCGTTTTTAATGATTTTTCTTATGCAATAATTATCAGAAGGTAAAATGATATAAGAAAGTGGTAAGGTTATTAGCTTAAAAAGCCCATACTTACACTATTGTAGGCATGGGCTTAACACGAAAAAACTATTTATGGAATCAAACTATTTATCTTGATATAGGTAATTTTTAAAATCCGTAAACTGCTGCAAGAACAAAAGAACTTAGACCATCAGTTGTGCCAGTTCCATCAGGAATAACTTCTTCACTGAATGAATCAAGCCTAAACTCAGGAATGATAGTTAGGCTACCCACGGTATAATTAGCTGAAATGGTAAAATCAAATATACTTACATCATCTTCTGCGTCATCTGCCTTGTAGACAGCACCTTTATCGGTAAATGTCTCCGCTCTCAATCCGATCTTTAGTGACTCTGATGTCGCTACTTGGAAGTACCCGGCAAGCCCAGTAAAACTATCTGATGCAGAGGTTGCATTTAGTCCAACATAGATTTTCTCTGTTACATCATACCCTGCGGTAATATCAAACTGTGAAAAGCCATCAGAAAATAACCCGTTAAGCCAGATGCCTAGACCACCGGACTCATAGCCCAGTTGTAAACCTCCGGCATAGTCATTAGTATTATTAAACTCTGTAGCATCTGTAGGATTAAATACACCTGCCATCAGAGTCAGACCCTCACTTAAGGTGATATCTGCTTTTAAACCAGTATGAGAAAATGGGCCATAGGAAAACATATAAGAGGTTGAATAATTAAAGTTGCCAGTAGGTGATATAACCTCATACCCCAAGAATGTATTAAAATTACCAATGGTTAAGGTGAATGCATCACTCACATTCCAATAGGCATATAATTGATTCAGGATATTAGAACTTCCACCCGGTCGCAAAGACGGTGACAAAAAAGTAGCATCTTCTCCCCTAGGTCCAAATACAAGGTCGGCTGTAAAGCCAAAATTTTTCCCTTCTTGAGATGCAATGATATTAGCCATTCCCAAAGCAAAGCCAGGTAAATTAGCGAAGGAGGTTCCTGGAGCAGCATCAAAATCACCTCCAAAATTTGTTCTGTAATAAGCATCGGCCGAGCCAGAGAAACTTAGTGACGATGTTTCTTTTTCTGTCGAGTCATCTTGTGCATATGTGCTTGCCGAGTAGCATAAAAAGAGAGCAATTATTAGTATTAGTTTTTGCATTTTTTATTCTTTTAGTTGTTTTAGTAATTATTTTTTTACCAAAAAAACCGCTCTTTTTTTATCTAACTTTGATGTTGGTATTATGAAAGAACAGTTTATTCTGTTTTAGTAATTGAGCTCCCAGTGGCTGCTGGGAGCTTTTTTTTTATAGATTTAATATTATCATTTTGCTACAGAAAAAGCAGCTTGATTAACTCCTACATAAGCAGGGCTACCATGTTCTGCAATATCTAATCCAGCCACTTCTTCTTCTTCTGGCACTCTGATGCCTACAGTTAACTTTAATACAAAGAATACTATGAAGGCAAATAAAAATGTGAATACACCAACAGCCACAATTCCTTTTAACTGTGCTATGATCTGAGTCATGCCAGCTAGCTCTCCAAAAAGCCCGACAGCAAGCGTTCCCCAAATACCACAAACTAAGTGGACTGATGTTGCTCCTACCGGATCATCTAATTTCATTTTGTCAAAGAATACAACTGACAATGGTATGATACACCCTGCTATAAATCCTACTAGGATCGCAGCCCCTGGTCCCATCTGATCAGCACCTGCAGTGATACCTACTAGACCACCAAGAATCCCGTTAAGAGCCATTGACAGATCAAATGTTTTGAACATACCTAATGAAACTACGAAAGAACCGATTGCTCCTGCCGCAGCTGCAAGTGCGGTCGTGACGAATACTAGAGAAACTAATCCTGCATCTGCACTTAGTACAGACCCTCCATTAAACCCAAACCATCCAAACCAGAGTAAGAAAACTCCCATAGCTGCCAGTGGCATACTATGACCAGGGATAGGCTTGATACCTTTATCTGTATATTTTCCTTTTCTTGCACCAAGTAGTATAATACCTGCTAATGCTCCCCATCCTCCTACAGAGTGAACGATAGTAGAACCTGCAAAATCGTAGAAGCCTGCTTCCTGTAACCAACCACCACCCCATTTCCACATCCCAGTTATAGGGTATGACAAGGACACAAATAAGGTACAGAATACTAAGAAGGGTACAAGCTTGATTCGTTCTGCTACAGCACCTGATACAATCGTACAGCAAGTGGCAGCAAACATACCTTGAAAAATGAAATCTGTCCAGTAAGAATATCCTGCATCAGCATACTCGATTAGTCCTGCTGCACCTTCAGGATTAGTAAGTCCAAAGCCTGCAAAACCAAACCATCCTCCTCCGTCTCCACCTGGATACATAAGATTGAAACCCATGATATAATAAGTCAAAAGACCGATAGATATAATCATCACATTCTTAAATAGTATGTTGACTACATTTTTTCTCTGCACAAACCCTGCTTCTAAGGTTGCAAATCCTAAGTGCATGATAAATACAAGCACCGTTGCCACTAGCATCCAAGTGTTATTAGCCGTAAACATTGCTTGGTTTGCTGCCTCTAATGCTTCGTTTGCTTTTAATAATGCTTCTTCGTTCATTGTTTTTTTCTTTATTGGTATTGTGTAAAAAGTTTCTTCTAATTATTATTTGGTATTGATTGCTGATTCGTTTCTGAGTCCTGTTCTGATCTGGATAATTTCATCAAGGCTGATAACTGAGATTTTGCCATCACCGACCTCTCCAGTTTTAGCAGATGCTAGTATAGCATCAATGGCTAGCTGGACAAATGAGTCAGAAACCATGATCTCTAATTTCATCCTTGCGATGTAACCCACATCGTAGACAGCACCCCGGTAAGTGTGAGTCTCCCCTTCCTGATGACCATAACCTTTTACCTCCATGAATGTGAAAAAATTGATTCCCTTTTCACTGAGAGCTTCTTTGACTTCGTCAAATCGCGAGGAACGTATTATTGCTTCTATTTTTTTCATTTTGCTTATGGTGAATTGTTACTAATACAAGTATAATCCAGAGGTTGGCAGTTTTTGCAGAACTTTTTAACGATATTGTTATCTTCAAGAAATGTTAAAAAATTTGTAATTTGCTGTTTATCAGCCCTTTAGAAGATTAATAATTGTTATGCCCATATCCCAGACGGATCAGTTATTTAGATTAGTAAAGTCCCTTTCGAAGGCAGAAAAGAGGAATTTTACGCTCTATTCTAAAAGGATCCAAGGGACTGATACTTTAAAGTTTTTGCAACTTTTTGATCTACTCGATAAGCAGGGTACTCTCGATGAGGAATCGATTATCAAGAAACTTAAGGGAATAGACAAGAGTCAGTTATCCAACCTTAAGCGCCACTTATATAAGCAACTAGTTACAAGTCTAAGAATGATCTACATTAAACGTGATCAGGGGATAAAGATTAGAGAGCACATTGACTATGCTAAGATTCTATATATGAAAGGTCTTTATTTGCAGAGTTTAAAAATTTTGCAAATGGCAAGGAATATGGCGATAAAACACGATCAAGAATTTTTGCTATTAGAAATTACTGAAGAACAAAAATTTATAGAGGCGAGACATATTACAAGAACTGGACCTACTAAAAATATCGATCTAGTGGAAGCCTCTAAAGAAGGGGTGAAGAGAGTATCTAATACGGTCCTCTTGTCAAATCTGAAGATCATCATCCATGGTAGATACATTAAAAATGGGCATGTCAAAAACAGAGAAGAATACGAAGCAGTAAAAAAGTACTTTGAAAATGAGATTCCAGCCATTGATCATGATGAGTTAAGTTTTAAAGAAAAAATCTATTATCATCAATCATATGTATGGTACTATTACATCCTACAAGATTTTAAGAATTGTTACAATAGCGCTCATAGTTGGGTAAATATTTTCAAAGAAAATAAGAAGAGCCTAATGCGAGACCCTGATCTCCTGATGAGGGGATATCACTATGTCCTTATGTCTGCTTATAATCTCAGAGACATTAAAAATTTCCATAAGTACAACACAGAGCTCCATAATTTTAGAGAGGAGAATTATAGTAAGTTAACTATCAACTCTAAGGTTTTGTCATTTTACTATGTGCATATCAATCGATTTAATAAGCACTTCTTAGATGCTGCTTTCGCTGAGGGTGTAGCAATTATACCTAGGACACTGAGGAGGATAAGTAGGTATAAAAAATGGATGGATCCTCATCGTACTCTGGTATTATACTTTAAGATAGCTTGGATGTACTTTGGACACCGTAACCCTACAAAGGCACTTGATTACCTAAATGAAATCATAAATACAAAATTTGGAAATTTACGAGAGGATATACAAGGCTATAGCAGGTTGCTCTTTTTAATGTCTCATTATGAAATGAATAACTATGATGTCATCGACTATGTTATGAAATCTGTGGAGAGCTTCTTTGAGAAGATGCAGGATAAAAATAAAGTCCAAAAAGAGGTCTTGGTATTTTTTAAATCTATCATCAATAAGCCGAAAGCAGAACATAAGATCTGCTTACAATCTTTGTTAGACCAACTGAGTATACTCAAGCAGGACCCTTTTGAGAAGAGAGCTTTTCTGTATCTAGATGTATACAACTGGACTAAGTCAAAAGTGGAACGGACGTTAATGACAGATCTTATCAAGCATGAAAACCTGCGAGGATCATTAGTCACTTATGGAGAATAACAAAGTCTACTTTGCATCAGATTTTCATCTGGGGTTAGATATGAGTTTTCAGTCAAGTAGTGAGAGGGAAGCTCTTATTGTGCAGTGGTTAGATAGTATATCTGGGGATATCAGTGAGCTGTATTTACTTGGTGATATTTTTGATTATTGGTTTGAGTATAAATCAGGAATTCCTAGAGGTCATGAAGTCTTTTTAACAAAAATCAGAGAACTTAGGGGTTTAGGTATCCCTATTTATTTTTTTACTGGCAATCATGATCTGTGGATGAAGTCATACTTTGAGAATGAATATGGTATCCCGATTAGTAGATCACCTATCACAAAGGAGATTGCAGGTAAAGTGTTTCATATGGGTCATGGAGATGGGTTAGGGCCTGGAGATTATTCTTATAAAGTGATGAAGAAAATATTTACGAACCCAACTTGTCAATGGATGTTTTCCTTGTTACCTTCTGAGATGGGCTTAGGAATGATGAAGTACTTCAGTAAACAGAGCAGAGAGAAATATGTGGATGTAAATGAGTTTCTCGGAGACAAAGAATGGCTCATTCAATACATAAAAAGTCATAATGAATTAGATCAAGTAGATTATTATTTATTTGGCCATAGGCATTTGACGATAGATCATCAGCTAAAAAACAAAGCTGCCCGTTATATTAATTTGGGAGAGTGGATTACGAGTAGGTCCTATGTGGTGTTTGATGGAATTGAACCTAAAATTGAATTTTTTAATAATCCAGATGGTAAAATTTACGGTTGAGCTCTGCTTATTTTTTGGGGTATTAATTTTTTGTGTATCGTGTAAAACGCAGTTGGTCCAGTCAGAAGTAATATCTACCTCAGATGTAACTGATCATGATATCACACTTAAGACTAAGCAAATCTGTATTGATGATTTAGGATATCTATATCTCATATCTTCTCAAAATGAGTTAAGGCAATACGATCCTAATCTCATCCAGCGACAAGCGTACTCTAACGAAAGGCTGGGAAGTATAACTTCTATAGATACAAATAACCCGCTTAAATTATTGCTGTTTTATGAAAACTATCAAACGATAATCGTATTGGATAATTTCTTAGATGAGATCGGTAGATATGAGCTATTTGATTTAGGATTCAATGAGATCATCGCCGTGGGTAAGTCTAATGATAATAATATTTGGATCTATGATCCGATAGATTACAAGTTAAAAAAGATCAATACTGCTGGAAATCTCCTTGTAGAAAGTATCACAATGTATAATGAAGGCTTAGAATATATAAGGCCTACTTTTCTTGCGGAGAAGGGTAACAAGGTTTTTCTGTATGATAGCATTCATGGATTTTTTGTCTTTGATAATCTAGGTCAATACTTGTATAAGATTCCATTGACAAGATTAAAGTCATTCCAAATTGTTAATGAAGAGACTATCGTTTTTATCAATGACGATATGGTGCAAGCATATGACCTAGTCTATAAAACCACTAGGACATTTAAACCTTTAAAGGATTACTCCAAGAGAGATATCCAAGACATGGTGATTAGTAATAAGTTTATATACTTAAGAGATGCTCAAGGAGTAGCTAAAAAACCAATCTAAGCTGAATAAATTAGTGGGGTATAAACGTGCTCGTAAAAACCTTAGTTGAAGATAAGCACTATACAGTCATAATATCTTTCTCCTTCAGGGCGATCAACTCATCGATTTTAACACCGTAGTTTTTGATCATTCCTTGGATCTCTCCTTCTTTCTTTTTACCCGCGTCTTCTGGGTAGCCGTCTTTGACTTCCTTCTTCACGACATCCATCAGCTTTTGTCTTGTATTTCTTAAACTGACTTTTGCTTCTTCGGCTAACGACTTAGATTGTTTTACCATGTCTTTTCTACGCTCTTCTGTGAGTGGCGGGATAGAGATCCTGATAAACTCACCATCATTCATAGGAGTGAGTCCAAGATTAGCTTTAAATATTGCTTGCTCGATTTCACCGAGTAATGATTTTTCCCATGGTTGTATAGACAATGTCTTAGAGTCTGGAGATCCCACATTAGCGACTTGTGATAGCGGAGTAGGAGCACCATAGTAATCTACCATGATCCCATCTAGCATCGAAGGGTTTGCCTTCCCAGCTCTGATTTTTACGAGTTCAGATTTAAGGTGATCAAGTGACTTGTCTGACTCTGACTTACCAATACTTAAAAGATTATCTATATCCATAATAAGGAGAATTGTAAATGAAGAAACAAATTAAAGAAAGAGGTAGCAAAAACTACCCCTTTCTTGATATTTTTATTCTCTTCCTAATAATTGTAATGCGAAAAATAAGAACATTACTAATGCAGACATAGCAGCAGAAACATAAGTCATCGCTGCCCACCAAAGTGCATCTTTGGCACCTTCGTACTCTGCGCCGTGAGTAGTGCCTGTCTCATCTAACCATGTCAATGCTCGTCGACTGGCATCAAACTCTACTGGCAAAGTGATGAAACTAAATACAAATGCTACCCCAAAAGTAACTACTAGTGCAGTCAAGAATAGATTACCAACCATACCTGACCCCATCAAAGCACCACCAAACATGAAACCCATAAATAGAAATTGCTGGATTTTACTTGAAATCTGAACCGCAGGTACAAGTGTAGACCTCAACTTAAGCATAGAATAAGCCCTTGCATGTTGTACAGCATGTCCGCACTCGTGTGCTGCCACTGCAGCTGCAGAAACATGTCTTCCCTGAAATACTTCTGGGCTAAGTGCAATTGTTTTGCTTGATGGATTGTAGTGGTCACTCAAGAATCCTTGTCCTTGAACGACTTTCACATCACTAATACCATAATGAGAAAGCATATCAATAGCTATCTCACCACCGCTTTTTCCACTACTATTAGGCATTTGACTATACTTTTTGAATTTGCTCTTGAGCATAGTGCTAAGCCCGAAACCAACTAGCGTGGTGACCCCAATAATCACCATGTAACTCATACTAAACATATTATCGTGTTTTTAATTTTTAATTAATTTTATCAAATCTGGTATAACTTCTCAGTGCTTCAGGAATGTTTACGCCATCTGCAGTCTGATGATTCTCTAAGAGTGCAGCTACTATTCTTGGCAGAGCTAAAGCACTACCATTAAGCGTATGCACCAATTGTGTTTTACCCTTTTCATCTTTGTATCGTATCTTCATACGGTTACTTTGATAAGTTTCAAAATTAGAGACAGAACTCACTTCTAACCATCGCTTCTGAGCCGCTGAAAACACTTCAAAATCGTAAGTCAAAGCAGAAGTTGCACTAAGGTCTCCAGCACATAAACGCAAAATCCTATATGGCAGTTCCAGTTTTGTTAGTAATCCTTCGACATGCAGTAGCATTTTGTCTAATATTTTGTAAGATTTGTCTGGATGTGCTATTTGTACGATCTCTACTTTATCAAATTGGTGTAATCTGTTAAGACCTTTAACATCTGACCCATAAGATCCAGCTTCTCTTCTGAAGCATGGTGTATATCCTGTCATTTTGATAGGAAACTCATCCTTACCTATAATCTTTCCTGCATACACATTTGTGACGGGTACTTCAGCTGTGGGTATCAGATAAAGGTCATCCTTTTCTACATGATACATCTGGCCTTCCTTATCAGGTATATTTCCAGTACCTCTTGCAGTAGCTTCATTTACCATTAATGGAGGCATTATCTCTAGATAACCAGCATTCTCAGCTTCATCTAAGAAAAAACTAATCAGTGCTCTTTGGAGCTTAGCTCCTTTACCTTTATACACTGGGAAACCAGAACCAGTCAACTTGGCTCCCAACTTAAAGTCTATAAGATCAAATTGCTCTGTAATCTCCCAGTGAGGCTTTGCCCCATCGGTCAAGTCTGGCATCTTGCCTTCCCATGCTTTAAAGACCTCATTATCTTCCTCACTATTACCATTTGGCACTAATTGGTTTGGAACATTAGGAACTGACAATAGCTTCTCTTCTAGTTCGATTTTAGTCTGTTTGGCGTTTTCTTCTAGGCCTTTAGAGTTTTCTTTGATCTTGGCCACATTATCTTTCAATGCGTCGGCTTCGTCTCTTTTTCCTTCTTTATACAATTGTCCTATTTGACCAGACATTTTGTTGATTTCGGATAGATACTCATCCAATTTGGTCTGTTGACTCTTTCTTAGGTCATCTAAGTCAATAATCTCCTGCAAAATGGACAAATTATCATCGGAAAAATTACGCTTTTTCAGTCCTTCTTTAACTAATTCAATATTTGACCTTATAAAATTTGTTGTTAACATTTATGCTAGATTAATTGCCCTTATTGCCCAATAAAAGCAGTGAAAAATTAAAAAACTGAACCTTAATCCAAATATAAATGTATTTTTGCACGAGCTTACTTATTCTAGATAAGCTTTCATCCAGTCTTATTTTATTTCCAACGTTAGTTATAATTAAGATTCGCGAATTATTTTAATCAATTTCTAGTAGAAATACTTTCAACTAATCACATCTAACATTTAAATCAAATCATGTACGATATTTTACAACTCAACGACATGTTGGTTCCAGAACTCAGAGACCTAGCTGAGAATCTTGGAATGAAGAGCTATAAAAAGCTAAGCAAACAAGAATTAGTCTATAAAATCCTAGACGAACAAGCGGTAAAAGGCGAAGTAAAAACAAAAACACCAGCAGCAAAGAAAACAACTGCTGCCAAACCAGAAGCAAAAAAAGAAAAACCAAAAAGAGCACCACGAAAAAAAGCGGAGAAAGCAGAGAAAGAAGAGAAGAGCAAAGAAGAGGAAGTAGAAGCAAAAAAAGAATCCGTTGCAGAAGAAGCAAAAGTGGAATCTAAATCAGAAGCTCCTGCAAAAAGGAACAATACAAGAAATAATAATAACAGAAATAACGACAACAAAAGAGACAATAATCAAAGAAGAGACAATAAGGATAGAAGGGACAATAAGAGAGATAACAGACGAGACAACAATAATAACCGTCGAGGTACAGAAGGTATAGATCCTGAAGTATTTAATATTGATATCGATGGACTAATAGAAGGAGAGGGTATTCTCGAAATGATGCCTGATGGATATGGATTCTTAAGGTCTTCAGATTATAATTATCTAACCTCACCAGACGATATCTATGTATCACCATCACAAATAAAATTATTTGGTCTTAAGACTGGTGATACGGTAAGAGGAGCAGTGAGACCTCCCAAGGATGGAGAGAAGTACTTTGCTCTATTAAGAGTATCTCTTATCAATGGCTTAGAATCAAAGGATATAAAAAACAGAATACCTTTTGATTATTTAACACCATTATTTCCAGAGGAGAAATTTACAATCAAGACTAGAGAAGACGGGAAGGATTTTGGTAATAGAATGATAGATCTCTTCACACCTATAGGAAAAGGACAGAGAGGACTTATAGTAGCACAACCAAAAACTGGAAAGACATTCTTACTTAAAGATATTGCTAATGCGATAGCTACTAATCATCCAGAATGTTACTTAATAGTATTATTGATAGATGAGAGACCAGAAGAGGTAACAGATATGAAGCGAAGTGTAAATGCAGAGGTTATCGCCTCTACATTTGATCAGCCAGCTGATAACCATGTTAGAGTAGCTAACATAGTGATCGAGAAAGCTAAGAGATTAGTGGAGTCGGGTCATGATGTAGTAATCTTACTGGATTCTATTACGAGACTTGCAAGAGCATACAACACGGTATCTCCATCTAGTGGTAAAGTTTTATCAGGTGGTGTAGAAGCAAATGCGCTTCAGAAGCCAAAGAAATTCTTTGGTGCAGCGAGAAATATTGAGAATGGAGGATCATTAACTATCCTAGCAACCGCCTTAACAGAGACAGGCTCTAGAATGGATGAGGTTATCTTTGAAGAATTTAAGGGTACTGGTAATATGGAGCTTCAGTTAGATAGAACGCTAGCCAATAAGCGTATGTATCCAGCGATTGACCTTACCAAGTCTAGTACTAGAAGGGAAGAATTGCTAATGGATGACGCGATATTGCAACGTATGTTCCACCTAAGAAAGCACTTAGCAGACATGAAACCAGACGAAGCGATGGATTTCTTAAGAAAACACATGATTTCTACTACTTCTAATGAAGAATTCTTAGTGTCAATGAATGGCTAATTTCAATTTGCTATTTGTACTTTTTAATGAATAGACTATTTTTGCACAACTTTAGATAAAAGCTTAACAATGAAAAGAACGTTTCAACCATCAAGAAGAAAAAGATCTAACAAACACGGGTTTAGATCGAGAATGGCTACAAAGAACGGTAGAAAGGTATTAGCGAGTAGAAGAGCTAAGGGCAGACTTAAGCTGACCGTATCAGACGAAAAAGTAGGAGCTAAGTAGATACTAAGCCATACTCTAAATAAAATTTAAAGAATCCTAGGCGTATGTTTAGGGTTCTTTTTTTATACCTTTTGTCAAGATATGAGGCTGACCCTAAACAAAAGAGAGCGACTTAAAAGTAGAAAGCTAATCGATGAGCTATTTGCAAATGGGAATGCCATCGATGCTTATCCTATCAAACTTGTATTTAAAGAAATCACTGCCGAGCAGAGTCCTCATGCTCCAGTATTATTCGGAGTGACTGTCAGTAAGAAACGGTTTAAGCGAGCAGTAGATAGAAATCTTATTAAACGAAGATTAAGGGAATCATTTAGAATCAATAAAGTTGATCTCTGTAATCATCTCATCTCAGCAGACAATCAAGTCTGTATGATGGCGATTTATATTTCTAGAGATATACTAGACTATAAGACGATAGAATCAGCAATGCTCAAATTACAGCGGCAGTTAATAAATTTGTACTAAATGAGTAGAATAATAACCCTACTTCATGCCTTTGCAAACAAAAGTAAAAGACCCTCCCTTGTAAGAGAGGGTAGGGTTAGGTCAAAAATATCGATTCATCTATTGATACTGTTCACCTTATTTCTCACTTCCTTAACAAAAAAAATAGAAGCTCAGGTTGTCCTCCAACTAGAAAAAATAAATCAAGTAAAAACCTATAAGTACCTACCTGGTAGTGCTTTGATTATAAAACAGAAAAAATTTCCTGAGGTTTGGACTAGTAAAGTAATTAGTGAAATTCTTGTGCAAGAAAATACTATCGTGTTTGAGGACTTGATCATACCACTAGATGATATTATCGGTGTAAGGCATGAGAATGGTGTTGTCAAAGCAATGAGTAAAAAACTTAATCAGTTTGGAATAGCCTGGTTAGCATTTGCAGGAATATTACAATTAACTGACAGGTATGAAATCAGAGGTGATACTTTTGCAGTTGCTGGTGGAGCATTTGCATTGAGTTTTAGCATCAAAGCTTTATTTTTTCGAAAGACTTTTAAAATTGGGGATAACTCGAGGTTGAGAATCCTTGACCTCAATATGTACAATTCTAATTTTGATTAGTAAATAGAATCTTCTATTTAATAATCCAAGAAATTAGGACTCTACTAAAAGAGCTTCTATAGCTTGTCTATATCCATCAATACCTTGTCCCACAATAGAAGCCTTGCAGTTAGCTTTAACATAAGAATGATGCCTAAAAGATTCTCTCTCATAGATATTAGAGATGTGCACTTCTATGACAGGAGTAGTAATCGCTGCCACCGTATCGGCAAGTGCAATAGAAGTATGAGTATAACCTCCAGGATTAATAATGATACCATCTGCACTAAATCCTACTTCTTGTAATTTATCGATCAAAGCACCTTCATGATTAGACTGAAAGTAATGAAGATCATAATCAGGGAAGTCAGCCTTTAACAATTCAAAGTATGCCTCAAAAGTCTGTGTTCCATATATCTCTGGCTCTCTCTTACCGAGCAGATTTAAGTTAGGGCCATTGATGATATGTATGATCATTTAGGTTACTTAGTTTGCATTCTCTGAGAGGAACTTAATCCTTACCAGTTGTATTTCTTCTATAGAGATATCGTCTTCTTTTAGCTCATCAAAGGCTACATCTACACTTCCAGATTCTGCCTCATTGAAGTAATCGTAAATATCTTCAGCTATACCTTCATCTACATTATCTTCTATGTAGTAATCTATGTTGAGCTTAGTGCCAGAACCGACGATCATATTCATCTCTTCTAGCAGTTCTTCTAGCTTCATATTACTACTAGTCGCTATGTCCTCCAGTGGTAACTTCTTATCGATTCCTTGTATGATGGATACTTTGGATTTAGACTTATCGGCTACTTGGCGCATCAAGAATTCTGTAGGCCTATCAATTTCATTATCTTCTACGTACTCCTTGATGAGACTTAAGAATGGGCCGGCATATTTCTGAGCCTTGCCCTTGTTCACACCAGATATGGATACCATATCTTCTAAGCTGATAGGGTAGTAAGTAGCCATATCATTGAGAGAACCGTCCATGAAGATTACCCACGGAGGTACTCCATGTTTTACAGATTGAGATTTCCTCAACTGCTCAAGCATAGTCTTCAGTGTGCTATCTAGAGCTGTTTTACTAGTCGCATTGCGTTGCTCTGCTGTTTCTTCTTGCTCTAGTTGAGAGTAGTCGTGATTTATAGATATTTTGAAGGAGGTAGGGTTTTTTATAAATGCTCTTCCCTCATCAGTTAATTTTAAAATTCCGTATTGCTCTATCTCTTTCCTGATTTTATTAGCGATCAGTATCTGTCTGAATAGTGAAGTCCAGTAGAGCTCCTTTCTTTCTTTCCCTTTTCCGAATAGAGGTAGTTTGTCGTATTTAAAGTCTTTGACTTCTTTTGAGTTATTACCAACTACAAAATCGACAAGCCCTTTCATCTTAGAGCTTTCTTTAAGCTCGAGTACGGCCTCTAAAGCTAACTTTACATCATCCTTGGCTTCAAAGAGTTCTTTTGGGTTTTTGCAGTTATCACACATCTTTTCACACTGCTCATTATCAAACTGCTCACCAAAGTAGTGCAGTAGAAACTCTCTCCTACATGTGCTAGCCTCCGCATAACCTATCATTTCTTCTTTCAGTTGAGAGCCTAGTTCCCGCTCTGATACAGGCTTATCTCTGAGGAATTTTTCTAGCTTGAGTATATCTTTGTAAGAGTAGAACGTGAGACAATTACCTTCTAGCCCATCTCTTCCTGCTCGACCTGTTTCCTGATAGTAGTTTTCTATACTTTTAGGTATATCGTAGTGGATAACAAATCTTACATCTGGCTTATCGATACCCATCCCAAATGCTATTGTAGCACAGATCACATCAGTGTCACTCATTAAAAAACTATCTTGGATTTTGGTCCTTGTCTTACCGTCTAAACCAGCATGGTAAGGCGCTGCACTGATACCATTTACCGTCAAGACTTTTGCAATCTCCTCTGTAGATTTTCTTGACTGCACATAGATGATTCCAGACTTGCCAGTATGTTTTTTTATGAATTGCACTATGCTTTTTATAGCATTGTCTTTTGATACTTTTGGTCTTACTTCATAGAATAGATTATCTCTATTAAATGATGACCTAAATGTATTGACCTCATCCATCTTAAGATTCTTGACAATGTCTGTCTGTACCTTCGGTGTTGCAGTAGCAGTAAGCGCCATGATAGGGATGTTTTCGTTGATGCCCTCTATCATTGTCCTGATTTTTCTATACTCAGGCCTAAAGTCATGTCCCCACTCAGAGATACAGTGGGCTTCGTCTACTGCAACGAAAGATACATTGGACTCTTTTAGGAAATCAATATTTTCTTGCTTTGTAAGTGTCTCAGGAGCGATGTATAGTAGCTTGGTCTTACCCATAACTATATCGCTCTTCACTTGCTTAATATCAGTTTTGTTTAGTGATGAGTTAAGGAAGTGAGCTACACTATTATCCTTGTTATATCCTCGTACTGCATCTACTTGATTTTTCATCAGTGCTATAAGAGGCGATATTACTAACGCTAATCCTGGCGACACTAAAGCAGGTAACTGGTAACATAGAGATTTGCCACCGCCCGTAGGCATTAGGACAAAGGTATCTTTGCCGTCGAGTATACTTTCAATGATTCTCTCTTGTTTATCCTTGAATTTGCTAAATCCGAAATATTCTTGTAGAGATGCTTTTAAATCTATATCTGTACTTATCATGGGTAACTTGAATTTAAAAAAATCGAAAGTGTTCTAAGAAATTCGTTTTGATCTTTCGCAGGTTCTTATTAAGTCCTTGTGTAGGGTATAGGGTGTTATTCACAAGGATTTTCTCTCTAAAGGGCTGCAAATGTAATAAAGGTTTTCATTAAAGTAAATAGCTTCTTTGTCGCCAATTGCCTATTCTGTATATACTTCTGCATACTTTGGTGCGAAGCTATTTTCATCAGCTTGCCTATAGTCAGCTTTCCAGTTTTCAGGGACTAAGCTGATGTCCAAAAGGCATCCTTTAGGGATATATGGATATTGTTCATCAAATCGGACTGCGTTTTTAGCAACAGTTCTTTTATATATATGAGATCTGTTAATTAAGTCTGGATCATCTAGTCCCGCAGCCCCTAATAGTTCGACAAAACTTTTAATTGTTTCTCCATGATAGTGAGCAACTCTCACCTTTTTATCATCGACAACCAAACCCTTCATCAGCTTCTCGTCCTGAGTAGCTACTCCTGTGGGGCAAGTATTAGTATTGCACTCTAAGGCTTGTATGCACCCTACCGCCATCATCATCGCCCGAGCACTATAGCATAAATCAGCACCTAGCGCAATCGCGCGGAATATGTGATAACCCGTGACAATCTTTCCACTCGCTATCAGACTGATATCTTTTTTTAGATCAAAACCGATCAGCGTATCATACACAAATGATAAGCCTTCTTTAAATGGCATCCCTACACGATTAGAAAACTCTACAGGTGCAGCTCCTGTTCCTCCTTCACCACCATCTATGGTTATAAAATCTGGTTTGATACCTGTCTTTAACATGGCTTTGCAGATTGCAATAAACTCTGACTTATGTCCTATACATAGTTTAAATCCAACTGGCTTGCCTCCAGATAAATCCTGCATCTGCTTAATGAGCTCCAGGAGGCCTATGGGTGTATTGAATGCTTTGTGATACGGTGGAGAAAGTACGTCCTGACCCTCTTTCACATTTCTGATTTTCGCTATTTCTGGAGTCACTTTCTTCCCTGGCAAGATACCACCATGACCTGGCTTCGCACCTTGGGATAGCTTTAGCTCTATCATCTTAACATTGTCGGCGGCTGTCCTTTCTTTATATAATTCTGGACTGAAGTTGCCATCCTCAGATCTACAACCAAAATATCCTGTACCTATCTGGTAGATGATATCCCCTCCAAACTTATCATGATAGGGCGAGATACCTCCCTCGCCAGTATTATGAGCAAAATTTCCGATCGCAGCACCCCCATTAAGAGCCATAACAGCATTCTTGCTTAAAGATCCAAAACTCATAGCGGCGACATTAAAGAGGCTAGCTGAATATGGTTGCTTACAGTTAGAACTTCCTATCAGTCTTCTTGGTTCCTCCTCAAGAGTATGTGGATCTATAGAGGCGATACTATGGTTCATCCATTCATAGCCCTCGTCATAGACATCTAGCTGTGTACCAAATGGTGTGGTATCGACTACCTTCTTCGCTCTTTGGTATATTATGTTTCTATCAATTCGTGAGAAGGGTTTCCCATCGGTATCAGACTCTATGAAGTATTGATATATTTTTGGTCGTAGCCATTCAGCTATATATCTACTTCTCCCTAAGATTGGGAAATTACGAGTAATCGCATGCTTAGTCTGGAATGCATCGTAGAAACCTAAAAGAACTAATGGCCCAACTATTATCATAGCCCACCAAAATCCAGAAGAAATAAATAAACTTGATAAAACTGTGCTGATAGCTAAGAGTGCTAAAACCACTAATGTCCCTGATCTCATATGCTCGATTATGCAGGTATAAGTTACACATATTAAGATATTAATCAGGGTTTTAAGACATCCCCTAAAATAGTGATTTTACATATTGCGTTATAAAGTAATATATTTATAGTATGGAGTGGAAAAGTTATATAAAGGGATTTGAAGCTTATCTAATGCTTGAGCGCTCTTTATCTAAAAATTCAGTAGCCGCTTACACTGCCGATGTAGAAAAACTGGTATCCTTCTTAAAACTTAATAATGCGACAACTGCACCTCAGGCGATTAGCGGAAAGCAACTAAAGGATTTTATTTTTTGGATTAATAAGATGGGGATAGGAGCAAGGAGCCAAGCGAGGATCATATCTGGATTAAAAGCATTTTACAAATATTTGATCATGGAAGATATGATAGAGGAGGATCCCACCTCACTCCTTGATACACCCAAGCTCGAAAGGAAGATTCCAGAGGTGTTAAGTTATGAAGAAATAGAAATGATTTTCTCGGCGTTGGATCACAGCAAACCTCAAGGCCAAAGGAATCGAGCGATTTTAGAGACATTATATGCTTGCGGGTTACGTGTAAGTGAGTTAGTCAATTTGAAAATCTCAAATTACTTTCCTGAGGTAGGCTATGTAAAAGTTATCGGTAAGAATGACAAAGAGAGAATCGTCCCTATAGGAGAATCTGCAATTAAACATATAAAGTTATATGTAGAGGGTACACGTCGATCAATGATGAATATCCATAAGGATCATGAAGATTTTGTATTTCTTAATAGAAGAGGTAAGAAGTTGACTAGGGTCATGATATTTACGATGATAAAAAACTCAGTTGCGGATGCAGGTATTGATAAGAATATTAGCCCTCACACCTTTAGGCACTCTTTTGCTACCCATCTTGTAGAGGGAGGAGCAGACCTTAAAGCTGTACAAGACATGTTAGGTCATGAATCTATCACAACCACTGAGATCTATACTCATTTAGATACAAAATATCTTAAGGATACCATAATGCTCTATCACCCGAGGAACAAAATGACGACACAATTCGTATAATAGCAGTACACTTGATTAGCAGACATCACTATTGAGCAAGCAAGGATTTTTTATTATTTGGATTATTGCAGGGGCTATGTTTCTCTTGCTGTCTAATTGTGCAAATCCAGTGTCTCTCACTGGCGGTCCGAGAGATGAGCAAGAACCAACAGTAGATTTAGTACTGTCTACCCCTAACGAACAAATTAATTTTGAAAAACAAGAAGTAGAGATTTATTTTGATGAGTTTGTAGATATCAGAGACGTATTTAATAATGTTGTGATCTCACCTCCACTGAGTAAAAATCCTAAGATCGCTACAAGAGGAAAAAGATTAACCATTAAATTTGATGAGGAAGAGGTGTTAAAAGATGATGCTACTTACGTTATAAATTTTGGTGATGCGATCAGAGACTTCACAGAAGGCAACATTTTAAAGAACTATCGATTTGTTTACTCTACAGGAGATTATATAGATTCGTTATCTATATCTGGTAAGGTAGTAGATGTAAAAACAGGCAAGCCAGTAGAAGATATGAACGTAATGTTATATGACAACTTATCTGATACGGTAGTCAGGACTGAGCGGCCATTTTATTTTTCTAGTACTGATAAGCAAGGTAATTTTAAAATCGAAAATCTTAGAGCTGATACTTTTAAGTTGTTTGCACTTAAGGATGCCAATCTCAATTACTTATATGATCAAGATTCTGAAGCAATTGGATTTCTAGATACATTTATAGTAGTGAGAGCAGGTAGTGATTCGCTGACTCAACAGTATGACATCGAGACCTTTATTGCCAATCCAAGATTTTCTGTCAAGGAAAAGATCGTTCCTAACTTTGGAGAAATCAAATTACTCTTTACGGCAAGTCCTGATTCTGTAGTGTACAAAGCTTCCGTAGATGGGTTAGAATTTATTAGAGAAATCGATAAGGACTCCCTTTTATTATGGTATGATAGTCCAGTAGATACTGGATTTAATCTAATTATCTATGAATCAATAAATGAATACCGTGACACCATATCGGTCAGGAAGTATAAGCGATCAGATTTTATAAATAAACAAAAATTAAGTCTTAGGACTAATACCCTAGCTTCGGGAAATAAGTTGATTCCTAGTGAGTTGTTGAAGTTTAAGTTTTCATACCCAATTAAGGAATTCATAAAGGATAGTATGGTTTTGATGATGGACTCGATGGCTATGGACTTTAGTATTGCTAGAGATTCTTTAGATGAGAGATCATTAATTCTTAATAGTAAGTGGTTGCTAGACTCTAGTTATCAAGTGATTTTTAATGACGGTGCTGTTACGGATATCTATGGACATAGTCTCGATAGTATAATGCAAAAATTTAGTGTGATGAATACCGAGATACTCAGCAACGTGCATGTCAACTATATAGAGCTAGATAGTATGACTAACTATGTAGTCACGCTACTAGATGGTGCTAAGCCAGTAAGAGAATCTTATATCAGCAAAAGTAGTAATGGTAAGATATCCTTTAATCAATTAATCCCTAAAGCCTATAAGTTAGAAGTGATAAGGGATGATAATGGTAATCAGAGATGGGACCCTGGAGATTATGATAGTAAGAGGCAGTCAGAGTACACCTTCACAAGAGAGCTTGAGAAATTAAGAGAGAATTGGGATTTAGAAGTAACTTTGTCTAAGCAAGATTTTATTAAAAACGCCGCATTAGATACCATACAATAAAAACTGAACACAAAAGATTAGATGCAACTCAGGACAGACAAGTTGATAAAAATATATGGTAAGAAAAAGGTAGTAAAATCCATTTCGATACATGTAAATCAAGGTGAGATTGTAGGATTACTTGGTCCTAACGGTGCAGGTAAGACAACTACTTTCTATATGACTGTAGGGTTTGTAAAACCCAATAGCGGTAAGGTCTACTTAGATGATGAAGAGATTACTTACCTGCCGATGTATAAGCGAGCTAAGAAAGGAATCGGATACCTTCCGCAAGAGCCATCAGTATTTCGCAAATTATCGGTTGAGAATAATATCAAAGCGATATTAGAAATGCGAAAACTTACGAAGAAAGAACAAGCTGATAAACTAGAGAGTCTGTTAGAAGAATTTGGGCTAGAGAAAGTCAGAAAGAGTATAGGAGACACCTTGTCTGGAGGAGAGCGGAGAAGGACAGAGATAGCAAGAGCCTTAGCATCGGAGCCTAAGTTCATTCTCTTAGATGAACCTTTTGCGGGGATAGATCCCATTGCTGTAGAAGATATACAATCTATAGTAATAAAATTAAGAACTAAGAATATAGGTATACTTATCACGGATCATAATGTGCAAGAGACCTTGTCAATTACAGACAGAGCTTATCTGATGTTTGAGGGAGATATATTAAAAGCGGGAACTGCCGAAGAGTTAGCGGCAGATGAGATGGTCAAGAAGGTATATCTGGGACAAAATTTTGAACTAAGAAAAAAAGTCCTTGATGTCTAGATCAGATGGTTTAGTTCTGGTATTGCTATTTTTTGTTTTGCTATTACCAGTAGTTTCATGTGATAGCGATAGAGTTGTTAATTTAGATAGATTTGATATTCAGGTTATTGATTCCATTTTTTTTTCTAAGCGGGACAGTATTACTAAACTTGCAGATACATTATGTGATCAGCAGTATCCCATAATATTAAGTTCAGCAATCGATTCTATAAAAGCAGTAAGACTCCAAGAGATAGAATCCATCTTAAGTAGACGATGAACAAATTAAAAATAATATCATTATTGACTGGTTTTGCACTAATCACCTCGTTTGCGATTGTACCAAAAGATAAGGCTCAACTAATCCAAGAGCGATTAGTAAAAAGAATGGAAAACTACAAAAATGAGCAACTTAATAAGTGCTACAAAAAAGCAATGGAAGAAGCTGAAGCGGCTGTAGATTCTATCATCTCTGTAGAACTAGGAGCTGGGCCGATCGATACGTTGGACTTTCCGCGCAAGCCGCAAAAACCTGATTTTGAGGCTTATGATAGCCTAAAACAAAACAGTACACTGATCAAACCACTTTTTGAAAATTCTGATTTAATAGAAAATTAATTGCAACTAGGTTTGTAGTAATGGTAATTACATTACAATAAATCTGTATATGATGTTATCTTCAGGCTTTCAAGTTAAATTTTAGTTAAACGAGTAGAGACTTCCATCAACTCCATTCTTAAGCTTATTAATTTTGCTTTTTAATACAAATATTTTAACTCCTTAGACATGCATGCATCGGTAGATATAGAGGCACTGAATCAACAGATTTTTATTGACAGCGCATTTATTGAAGATTTAAATAATGAGACCTCCAAAGTGATTGTGGGTCAAAAATATATGATAGAACGTCTCTTGCTAGGTCTACTAGCTAAGGGGCATATCTTACTAGAGGGCCTTCCTGGATTAGCGAAAACCTTAGCAATTAAGACGCTATCAAGTGCAGTTGATGCCCAGTTTAGTAGGATACAGTTTACGCCTGATCTGCTGCCTGCTGATATCATAGGTACGATGATCTATAATCCATCTAAAAATGATTTTACGGTAAGGAAAGGGCCAATATTTGCCAATTTTATTCTGGCAGATGAGATCAATAGGGCTCCAGCAAAAGTACAGAGTGCGCTTCTAGAGTCAATGCAAGAAAAGCAAGTTACGATCGGAAAGGAGACCTTTAAGTTGGAAGAACCATTCTTGGTTTTAGCAACTCAAAACCCAATCGAACAAGAAGGTACCTATCCACTGCCTGAAGCACAGACAGATAGATTTATGCTTAAGGTCAAGATAGACTATCCTACCATCGATGAAGAGCGAGACATCATTAGGAAAACAATAAGTGGGGAGACTGCTCAGCAAATATCTAATGTGGTAACTCCTGCTCAGATTATGAAGGCAAGGGAGTTAGTCAAGAAAATCTATATGGATGAAAAAATAGAGCAGTACATATTAGATATCGTATTCGCTACTAGGACTCCAGATAAGTACGGTATAGATAGCCTTAAAGGATTGATCAACTATGGAGGATCTCCTAGAGCAAGTATCAATCTAGCCCTAGCTTCCAAAGCATATGCATTTATCAACAGGAGGGGATACGTAATACCGGAGGATGTCAGGAATATTTGTAAAGATGTATTAAGACATAGAATAGGTATCAGTTATGAAGCAGAAGCAGAAAATATAAGTCAAGAGGATATTGTAGATACGATTCTTAATGCCGTTGAAGTACCCTAACCTTATGATTCAATTTGATCCGATATCAAAATCGAAGAGATTTTTTATTTTTTCACTTTTATTAATAGCTGCTCATAGTTGTCTATCCCAGTCTGATGATACAATAGTAGATGTCAGAAACAAGATGGATGTTGAAGGGGCCGTTTTATACGAAGGTCTATTGGACAACTATCATCCTATCAAAATGGTACTTGCCTTTGAAGGAAAAGACTGTAGCGGCCACTATACTTTAGAATCAAGTGATTTAAGTTTTTCATTGGAGGGAGATATAGAAGGAGACTCTGTGATCAGTATGATCGAGTTAGATGCTAATGATCAGATTAGTGGTTACCTGATGGGAGTAATCTTGGAGGATAATATTAATCTTAAATGGACGGATGTAAAAAAACTCACAGAGCATAAATTAGTTCTGGCTAGGGTAAATAAGTTTATCGAGAAGCAATTTGTACCACAAGAAAAGTCCTTAGTAAAGATAGTAGGAAAGTCATATGGTAAGCGAATTGATCTTTGGCAAGATGTGCAGGAACAAACGATTAATATAGTTGGTGAAAATTTCCCATTCTTTAATTTTGAGTATAGGTGTAATGATGATTGTACCAAGATTGAGTCAACCTCCATACGTAAAGATTCTGAATATAAAACAGTGCAGATGGTGCCGTTTAATGAAGAAAAGGAAACGATCACATTTTATAAAAAAGATGGTACAAAATATCTCTTTGTAGGCAAGCGAGAAGAAACGATCTATATGAAACATAAAACCTTTGCAGATTATAGGGTTATGATAGATTTAAGTTATCCTGTTACTAGAAGTTTTAAGTTTAATCAGTGGATCGAGTCTAATATCAATAAAGTACAACAAACACTTATAGAAGAGATTAATGGGAAGTTAGTAAATGATCAAGGAAATATTCCAGAGGAGAGATATCAGTATGAAGCATATAGTTGGTATGACATAGATTATATCTCAGCAGATATTATCTCTGGAACAATTACGCATACTAAATCTTGGAAGACAACAACAGAGAAGATTGCTTTTATCTTTGATAATAAGGAGCAGAAAATGCTTGACCTTCAGGATCTGTTTAAATCAGGATTTGATCATAAGGACTTTATGGAAAGCTTTCTTGCAGAACAAAAAAAGAATATGTCTGCAGGCACACCTGATGGCCCTAAGTTGAAATGGATAAGTGAAGATAATTTTGATAATATAAGTGTCAACGAAATGGGTTTGATCTGTAATAGTGACTATAGTGTAATCTTTGGAGACAGTAAATTTATTATTCCGTTTGATGCCATAAAAAAACATGTAAGGAGTAAATCTATAAAGAACGAATTTATAAACTGATACATGGACACTTCTGACATCCTAAAGCGAGTACGTAAGATTGAGATCAAGACAAAGGGTCTCAGTAAGCATATCTTCTCAGGAGAATACCAGAGTGCGTTTAAGGGTAGAGGTATGTCGTTTAGTGAGGTAAGGGATTATAGCTATGGTGATGATGTCAGGAATATAGACTGGAACGTGACGGCAAGGACGGGTAGTCCACACATCAAAGTTTTTGAAGAGGAGCGAGAGTTGACAGTAATTTTTTTAGTGGATATTAGTAAGTCTTCTTTCTTTGGAACCGTCAATAGGTTTAAGAGTGAAGTCAATACGGAGATTTGCGCAACACTAGCTTTCTCAGCAATCAGTAATAATGATAAGGTAGGAGCAATATTATTTACGGATAGAATCGAAAAATATATCCCACCTCAAAAAGGTAAATCACACATCCTCCGTATCATACGAGAGTTAATTTATCATAAGCCAGAGGGTCAAGGCACTGACCTAGAAAAGGCGCTAGTTTATCTTAACAATGTGATAAAGAAAAGAAGTATCTGCTTCGTGTTATCAGACTTCCTAACAGATAATTATGAGTCTGCACTAACTATTGCGTCCAGAAGGCATGATATAGTAGGTATCCACATCTATGATGAAAAAGAGGAAGCCTTGCCTAATGTCGGTCTACTCAAAGTGAAAGATGCAGAGACCGGCAAGGTCAAAGTCATTGATACCAGTTCAAAAAAACTAAGGGATACTTATTATAATTGGTTTAAAAGACATCAAGAATTTTATAAGAGCGTATTCCTCAAAACTGGGGCAGATACGATACAGATCAAAACCGATGCAGACTATGTAAAGTCACTCTTAAAATTTTTTAAACGGCGAGGAAAGCGATGAGAATAGTGTCAACTTTAATATTGTCCTTGGTAGCAAGCCTCTCGCTTTATGGTCAAATCGGGGTGACTTCTGGTTTTGCAAAAGATACTATACAACTAGGGGAAGAGGTTAGTTATACGATCACCCTAAAAGTAGATCCTAAGATAACTGTGTTAAATGTAGACTTGGTAGCATTAGATAGTATCATTTCATTAGTACAAACTCAGATAAAAGCGCAGACAGATACCACTGGAAATCCTGGCCCCGAAGTAGGAGACTATACCATCAGCTCATATGGTAACTGGAGAGACCTGAGTGAGAATAAAAAAATAGATATCACAGAATTAAGTTGGGATACGACTAAGTTGGGTAATCAATTATTACTAGAGAATACTTTCAAGATTTCATTTTGGGATGCAGGGCCTCATATATTGCGGACACCAAATGTAGTCTATGAGCTAGGTGGGATTACTTCTGAGTATGCTTCTGGTACTGGAGCGCAAATTTTTGTAGATGCTCCATTCAGGGAGCAAGAGTTGTCTGACTCGATAGATATAGCCCCGATAAAACCGATCATTGTAGAAGAGAAAAATATTACAGATTTTTATCCTTTCTTTTACGCTATAGGGTTTTTATTGATGATTCCAATAGTATACTTTCTCTATAAAAAGATCATAGATAAGCCTGTAGAAACAGAAGAGAAAATCGAAGTTTTAATTCCTGCGCATACAATTGCTCTTGAAAAGTTAGATATGCTTAGAGCTTCAAAACTTTGGCAGAAGGGGGAGATAAAAGAATACCAAACACAACTTACTTATACGATAAGAGAGTATCTCGAAAATAGGTATGCTATTCAAGCATTAGAATCCTCTACTGATGAAATCACTAAAGCACTTAAGGAAAGTAATTTTGATCCTAGCGATGAAAGTGATCTTAAAACGATTTTGCAGGTTGCAGATCTTGTGAAGTTTGCTAAAGCAAAGCCATCGGAAGAGATGCATGAAGAATTTTTAAATACGGCTGTCTCTTTTGTAGAAAAGACGCAATCAATGGAAGCAACTGTAGTAGAGGTTCAACCCTATCTTAGTAATAAGACTAAAATCAATCCTGTTTCGCCAACATCAAGCTCAGCAATTATCCCTCAAGCTGTTAATACAAAAATTGAAAAGGGTTTAATACCTGCGCAATACTCTTATGCTGGTTTTTGGAGAAGGCATTTCGCACATTTGATTGACATCAACTTGTTTGTAATTCTGTTTGTATTGATTTATTTGTTAGCATTCGAAGCGCTACAACTAGATGCGGGAGGACTTACTCCAGTCAAAATTTCTTTGTTTACGCTATGCTTTTTTATTGCAGCCGTAATTTACTATGCTTACCCACAGCATAAATTTAGGCAAACGATAGGGAAAAAACTTTTAAGCATAGAAGTCGTTAGTCATAACAAAACAAACATGTCTCTATTACAAAGTATTAGCAGAATACTAATAAGGCTTCTGTCGCATGTATTCATTTTGATCCCATATGTAACCTTCTTTTTTACCAAAAGAAAGCAAACTTTACATGACTTGATTGTGAAATCCATTGTAATAAAAAAAGAAAAAAAAGAAGATAATCAAGAACTGCTTGATGTAAATATTAAGGTGTGAGGAAGTTTAGTTTATGAATTTTTTAACCAACATAGAGTTTCTAAATCCAGAGTTTTTTATACTCTTACTTGCTATCCCCGCTATAGTAGCATGGTATTGGTATAAGAAAGTTGATACGGATGTTAGCTTCACTTTGTCCAGTATAGAGTCTATAGTAGATATCACTACATGGAGAACATGGTTACACAAGTTAATGCCGTTGCTTAGGATGTTATCCTATTTTTTCATAGTTGCTGCTCTTGCTCGACCACAGATCACACTTAAGGAAGAAGAAGTAAAAGCAGAGGGAATAGACATCATGATGATTATGGATTTGTCTAGTAGTATGCTGGCACAAGATTTTAGACCAGATAGATTATCAGTATCCAAGGAAGTTGCCAAAGCATTTGTCGACAAGAGAGAATATGATAGGATGGGATTGGTAGTATTTGCTGGGGAGAGTTTTACGCAATGCCCATTGACTACAGACCATAGGGTGGTAAAGGATTTTCTTGATAATCTAGAGTGTGGTTTGTTACAGGATGGTACAGCGATAGGCATGGGACTAGCCACTGCAGTTAATAGACTTAAAGACAGTGAGGCTAAAAGTAAGGTGGTGATTCTCCTCACAGATGGCGTGAATAATGCAGGATATATTAAACCAATTACTGCAGCGGAAATTGCGGAGGAGTTTGAGATTAAAGTATACACTATCGGAGTAGGCAGTATGGGGCAAGCATTGTCTCCTGTGAGTAGAAGAAGTGATGGTAAGTACATATTCGGAATGGCTAGAGTAGAGATAGACGAACAATTACTAAGAGAAATCTCTAAAATGACCAATGGAAGATACTACCGTGCAACCAATGAGCAGAGTCTGACAGCAATCTATGACGAGATAGATAAGTTAGAAAAGACTGAAATAGAAGTGTCAACATTCAAAAGGTATAGTGAGGAGTTTAGGAGATTTTTACTTTGGGGTATTGGGTTTTTATTAGTTGAGATTATTTTAAGATTATCAGTTTTAAGATCATTGCCTTAGATGTTTAGATTCGAAGAAATATCATATCTCTATTTGTTAGGTGTTTTGCCTGTTCTTGTATTCCTATATTTCTTGTATATCATTTGGGTACGAAAAGATAGATCCAAGTTGAGTGAGGATGCCTTGTTTGCTCAGTTGGCGCCAGGATTCAGTTGGGCTAGGAAATATTTAAAATTTGCGATGTTGCTGCTTTGCCTAGCTAGTCTCTGTATCGGATGGGCTAATCCACAATGGGGCAATAAGAAGGAGAAAGTAAAGGCAAAGAGTTCTGATATATTCGTTGCATTAGATATATCTCAGAGTATGATGGCAGAAGATATTTCGCCTAATAGATTGGAGCGAGCAAAGCGACTAGCTATTAATATTGTCAAAAGCTTGAAGGGTAATCGGGTTGGTCTAATACTCTTTGCTGGAAATGCCTATCTGCAAATGCCTTTAAGTAGTGATTTTGCAGCGGCCCAGATATTTATCAAAAGCGCTAATACTAATCAAGCTGGTACTCAAGGGACTGCGATTACAGAGGCTATTGATCTTGCTCAACGAGCATTCCAAGATGATGTACAGTTCCAGCGAGCACTGGTAATTATCACAGACGGAGAGAACCATGACGAAGAAGCGATAGCGGCTGCTAAGGAAGCAAGAGATAATGGATTAGTGATATTCACTGTTGGAGTAGGAACAGAAGAAGGGGGATTTGTACCATACGAAGAAAGAGGAAGAGAGCAATACAAAAAAGATAGCGAAGGGGTTGCAGTTAAGAGTAAACTGAACTTAAATTTGTTAAGGGATCTTTCTGATGCTGGTAATGGTAAATACTATCTGATACAACAAGGAGAGAAAATAGTCAATGAGCTAAAAGCAGAGATAGAGCGAATAGAAAAGCAAGAAGTGGAGCAAAGGTCCTTTTCGGAATATGCTAGTTACTTTCAGTATTTTTTAGGCTTTGGACTTTTGTTAATGCTGTTAGAATATTTAATAAATAATAATTCATCAGGAAAGGTTAGGAAAAGTATAATCGATATATGATCAAGTTATTTTCTTCTATTTGTTTGTTAATTTTCACGCTTAGTGTTTATGGTCAGACTTCTCATAAGTTATTAAGGAGTGGAGACAAAAATTATAACTCCCAAGATTATGCATCTGCAGAAGAGAGCTATCGTAAATCTCTGGAAAAAGAAAAATCACTTAAAGGGAAATATAATCTAGGAAATACGGTATACAACCAAGATAGACATGAAGAAGCGATCCAATATTATGAGGAAGCTACTTCATTAGCAAAAAATGACCAAGAGAAGAGTGATGCTTTTTATAATCTGGGTAATGCTCAGTTTAGAAACCAGCAGCTTAAAGAAAGCATAGAGTCTTATAAGCAATCTTTGAGACTTGACCCATCAGATGTAGACGCTCGCAAAAACCTATTTCTTGCTAAAATGGCTCAGCAGCAACAGCAACAGCAGCAGCAAGAACAACAGCAAAACGACCAAGAGCAGAATGATGAGAAGAGTGATCAGCAACAAGAGCAAGAGCAACAACAGGATCAACAGCAACAAGAGAATCAAGATCAACCTCAGCAGCAAGGAGAAGAGAATCCATCAGAGCAAGATCCGTCGGAACAACAACCACAGCAAGAGCAAAAACTGAGTAAAGCTGACGCCGAGAGATTACTACAGATAATTGAGAATGAAGAAAAGAAGGTGCAAGAAAAACTCAAAAAGGTATCAGGTAAAAAAACTAAGCCAGAGAAAGACTGGTAATTTTAAATCATGAAGCATCTCGTAACTACGTTTATTTTATTGATTTTGATGAGTAAAGCTTGCTTAAGCCAAGACGCTAAGATGATAGTGGAGATTAGTAATGATACTATATTGATGGGTAACTATATTCAGCTCAAGTATACTATTGAGAATGAGCAAGGAAACTTTGAGATGCCGGAGTTAGAAGGGCTGATGGTAATCTCAGGTCCTAACACCTCATCCAGTATGAGTATGGTTAACAACGTAGTAAGTCAAAAGTCAAGCTATACAGTATATCTAAAACCAGTTGATATTGGCAATCATAATATTGGTCCAGCTTACATAGAAACAGGTAAGGGTATGCTCGAATCCGAACCTATTAATATTGTAGTACTAGATAATCCCGACGGACTTCAGCAAAACACCACCATGCTAAAACTGTTGGAAGAGGTCACTACAGATAATAAAAGCTCTAGCCCTAAGAAGAAAAAAGTAAAGCGATATAAAATATGATCAGAAGAAGCTTGATCTACTTTTTGATATTGTTTTCATTCCCGGTAATAGCATACTCGCAGGGAGTAAAGTTTTATGGATCTATAGATGCAAAAGAAGTTGTGAAAGGAGGATATGTAGAGGTGAGTTTTACCTTAGAAAATGTAGAAGGGTCAAATTTTAAACCTCCAACTTTTAAAGGGTTTAAAAAAGTTAATGGTCCTAGCCAATCTTCTCAAATATCGATAGTAAATGGAAGACGGAGCCAAAAAATAAGTTATACATACACCTTGCTAGCGGAAGCGCTAGGGAATCAAAGTATAGGTGCAGCGACTATAAGAGTGCAAGGAAAATCTTATAAATCTAAACCTATAACAGTCAGGGTCGTAAAAGGAAGTGAGAAGTTAACAGCAAGTGATGATGCGCCCATTTTCATTAAGTTGGAGCAGTCAGACAGTACTGTTTATAAAGGACAACAGACAACACTTAAATATGTACTCTATACTACTAAAGATATTAACTCAGCAGATTTCAGAACCGAAGAAGCATTCGATGGGTTCTTTGTTAATAGGATTAGGAATTTTAGAGATAGGGCAGAGAGGGTAGTAATTGATGGAGTACAATATACTAAGAAGACGCTCAAAACATATGCACTATTCCCTCAGCAATCTGGTACTTTTAAATTTGATCCAATACCGGTAACCCTAGGTATACCGATTAAAAATGATCGATCAGGTTTCTTCTTTACTACGAGGGTGACTAGAGAAAACATAACGGCAGAAGGTGGTGAAATTATAGTGTTGCCAACGCCAGAGAATGCACCGGTGTCCTATTCTGGAGCAGTTGGCAAATTCACAATTCAGACTAATATTGATAAGCGATCTATTACGACAGATGATGCGATAACGATGCGGATGCAAATCTCAGGGAATGGTGATAGTAAGTTTTTAATCGCCCCGACTCAACCTATCAATAATGACTGGGAGATCTATGATCCAAATGTCATTAGTGAAGAAACCATAGAGCGTGGTGATCAAGTAGTGACCGTAAAAAATTATGAATACCTGATGGTGCCAAAGCGGAAGGGGAGGTTGTTGGTCAGACCAGAGTTTACTTTTTTTGATACGGATAGCGCTACCTATGCAACGATATATGGTAACCCCGCACAAGTGAATGTGGTACAGGGAACAGGAGATGCCACTTTAAAAGATGCGCTTAAGCAGGAAGCTTTAGCCTTTGCACCTATCATCACCAGTACTAAGTTTAAAAAGAAGGGAAGTTACTTTATGTTTTCGCCAAGTTATTGGGTCTGTATGTCATTGCCATTGTTTGGTATACTAGGCTTATTCGTATACAAGAGGAAATTGGTGCAGCAAAGTAACATAGATCCAAATCTTAAACGGGAATCAGAAGCTGAGATGATCGCAAAACAAAGAATGGGTAATGCTCAAGCTTATATGCAAGAGGATAAACCAAAGTCTTTTTATGCCGAAGTAAACGATGCACTCTATGGTTATGTATCTGATAAATTATTTATACCAGCGTCCGAGCTATCAAGATCTAATATACAGTCTAAACTGCTGGATCATGGAGTTGCTCCAGAGCCCGTCACCGTTTTTGTGGCTCTATTAGATAAGGTGCAAATGGCACTTTATGCAGGAGGAGGTTCTGATATGAAAAGCCTTTACAACCAAGCAATCGAGTCTATCACTGATGTTGATGCTTATTTTAAGTGAGTTTATTCTTAAAAAATATATATTTTACTCAGTAATGTAATTTTAACACTCCTTAGAAAAATACATCTATGGCCTGTAATATTTTATTCTTCAATCCTCTTGGCCCTGAGGTGATGGTGCTTTTAGTGCCATTGTTAATTATTGGTCTAGGTGTTTTTGTTGTGTTGAAACTAATTAAAGTGCTGAAAAAATTATTTAGTAAGTAGGATTTTAAAATGGATCAATAATTATATCATTTGATCCTAATCTCTTTGGGTTTTCTTCCTATTCATTATTGGTATTATCGCTCAAAAATTCAGTTTGCAAATCCAAAGCTCACAACATCAACAATTAATTAAATCAAATACTACCTTTGCGTCTCAATTTTTAATAGAAGTAAGATGGCGTCAAGAACTAAGATCAAAGAACTACTCCAATCAACAGAATACGGTAAGGAAGTAACAGTAGCAGGCTGGGTACGTACATTCAGGAATAACCAATTTATAGCCTTGAATGATGGCTCCTGTCTCAAGACCCTGCAGATAGTAATAGATAGAGAAAATACGGATGAAGCATTACTAAAAAGGATAACAACTGGAGCAGCGATATCAGCAACAGGTAAGCTCATAGAATCTCAAGGAAAGGGACAAACTGTCGAGCTATCAGCAGAGTCGATAGAAATTCACGGTGATTGCGATCCAGAGACTTATCCGCTGCAGCCTAAAAAACATAGTTTAGAGTTTTTAAGAGATCTACATCACCTAAGATTTAGGACTAATACTTTTGGAGCAATCTTTAGACTTAGAAATTCTGTAGCCTATAGTATACACAAGTTTTTTAATGAGAAAGGGTTTGTTTACATACACTCTCCGATTATTACAGGTTCTGATGCAGAAGGAGCGGGTGAGATGTTTCAAGTAACAACTCTTGATTTAGATAATGTGCCTACTGAAGAGGGAGCAACAGACTATAAACAAGATTTTTTTTCTAAAAAAACTCACTTAACAGTATCTGGTCAACTAGAAGCAGAGCTAGGAGCATTAGCGCTTAGCGAGGTTTATACCTTTGGGCCAACATTCAGAGCAGAGAACTCAAATACTTCAAGACACCTAGCTGAGTTCTGGATGATAGAGCCAGAGATTGCTTTTGCAGATATACATGACAACATGGATCTAGCAGAAGAGATGCTTAAGTATGTTATCAAATACTGCATGGAGCATCACGCTGATGATCTAGAGTTTTTGGAGAAGAGATTGGTTGATGAAGAAAAACAAAAGCCAGAGAGAGACAGATCTCCGATGCCTCTGAGAGAAAAATTACAATTCTGTATGGACAATGATTTTGAAAGACTTACCTACACAGAAGCAATCAATATCCTACTAAACTCCAAACCAAATAAGAAAAAGAAATTCAAGTTTCCGATAGAAGGTTTCGGTGCTGATCTGCAATCTGAGCACGAACGATTTTTAGTAGAGAAGCATTTTAAAAAACCGGTGATCTTGATTGATTATCCCAAAGAGATCAAAGCATTTTATATGCGTCAAAATGATGATGGCAAAACAGTAGCAGCAATGGATATTCTTTTCCCAGGTATAGGCGAGATAGTCGGTGGTTCGCAGAGAGAGGAGCGACTAAGCAAGTTAGAGCAGCGCATGGAGGAGATGGATATTCCTAAAGAAGAGATGGAATGGTTCTTAGATACAAGACGCTTCGGTACTTGTAAGCATGCAGGTTATGGTTTAGGTTTTGAGCGATTAGTACTGTTTATTACTGGGATGGGGAATATCAGAGATGTGATTCCTAGTCCTAGGTATCCCGGACATTGTGAGTAATTTTTGTTTACTTAGTTTAGGTGCTATTGTATTGAATAAATATTCTATTGAATTTTCCTTTATAAAAAAATCGAAAGCCTTCTTACTCAAAAGTATTTTAATACTATTCTGCACTACTATTTTTACTAATGTGCACTTCCAAGAAGATATTGTTGATAAAGCGATTCTATAAAAAGATGGAGTTGAAAGGACGGGTCATGTTTTGGAAAATTCAAACGCTGAGATTTATATTGGCTTCGAATTTTATTCCACAAAGAACTCAAAATAAGAAAGTATTTATCCTGAACAAATTCAAAAACTTGTAGTGAATTCAAATCAAGTTTCTGAAAATTATACTGTTAAGTCAGCTAATGATTCCAAAGAGTATTTATTTATCTCTTAATAAATGAAGGTGACATTTAACTTAGTGAAGTTCTATACTGCATTAAATTATATAAACTACAAACGCCTACCTATCCCTCAACTCCCTTCTAAGTATTTTTCCAACATTAGTCTTGGGCAACTCCTTCATAAACTCAATAGCCTTAGGTACTTTATAACCAGTAAGATTTTGTCTGCAGTGTTCTAGTAGCTCATCCTTAGATAAAGACTTGTCCTTTTTAGTGACGAATATCTTAACCATTTCACCAGACTTTTCACTAGCAACACCTATTGCAGCTACTTCATCGACTTTAGGATGCAATGCTACGACATCTTCTATCTCATTAGGATATACATTAAATCCAGAGACGAGTATCATATCTTTTAGTCTATCCACAATTTTCAAATAGCCTTGCTCATCAATAATTCCAACGTCACCAGTTTTCAGCCATCCATCAGGTGTGAGGGTATTGGCAGTTTCTTCAGGTCTGTTGTAGTAGCCTTTCATGACCTGTGGTCCTTGCACCCATATTTCGCCTCGCTCTCCTTGTGCTACTTCGTTACCGCTATCATCTACTATTTTGATATCAGTAGATGGTACGGGTACACCGACAGTTCCTATTTTCACTTTACCCTTGGGGTTAGAGGTTACTACCGGAGACGCCTCTGTCATTCCGTACCCTTCACTTATTTGACACTTTGTCTCCGCTTCCCAAGCATCAGCAACCGCTTTTTGAAGCGCGGTGCCACCAGCAGCGGCAAAATCTAGATCACTTAAATCCAAGTTTTTAAAATCTGCATCATTACTTAAAGCATTATATAATGTATTGACACCTGTCAGCCCGGTGATTTTGAATCTTTTAAATTCTTTATTGATGGTACTTAAGTCTCTCGGATTAACAATCAAAACAGAGTGAGCTCCCATGTCCATCATACCCAGACAGTTGACGGTGAATGCAAAAATATGGTACAATGGTAGCGGTGCCAGTACGATTTGCTCTTTCCCTTCTTTAAAGTAAGGCTTTACAAATTCTTTCATCTGTAATAAGTTAGCAACAAGATTTCTATTAGTCAGCATAGCCCCTTTGCTAACTCCTGTTGTGCCACCAGTATATTGGTGTATGATGACATCATTGGGATTACTCTCTAAAGGACTCAAAGTAAATTTTTTCCCTTGCGATAGTGCTTCCTTAAATAGTACAGGGTTAGGCAAGCTAAACTTAGGAACCATTCGCTTTATATTTTTCACAGCAAAATCTACCATAGATCCCTTCATCCCAAGCATGCTACCGATAGTAGTAGTGATGATTACTTTGATATTAGTCTTTGGTAAGATCTTTTCTAGATTAGAAGCAAAGTTCTCGGCAATGATAATGCCTTTGACTCCACTGTCAGTAAACTGGTGCTCCATTTCTCTAGGGGTGTAGAGTGGATTTGTATTGACGACTACTAAACCAGCTTTTAATGCTCCGAATAAAGCAATAGGATATTGCAGTAGATTAGGCATCATGATAGCAAACTTATCGCCAGCTTCCAGACCACGAGATTGGAGGTAAGCACCAAACTGAGTGCTAAGAATATCTACCTCATTATAACTAATTTCTTTTCCCATTAGGGAGAATGCGGTTTTCTTTCCATATTTCTGGCAGGTCTTCCCTACGTAATCTACGATAGAAGGATAAGCGTCTGCATCGATATTAGCTGGGACGCCATCAGGATATATTGCTAACCATGGTCTTTTTGCTGTCATGTCTAATTTATTATTCTTAACATGCAAAATACGATTTTACTAAAAAGCTCCATATCTGTATGGACTTTAATTATGTCACCATTTTACTTTGTTCGTTGTAGAATCACCTAATTAACCTTACTTTTGCGCTCCAAATTATTTTTTAACCCTCTCGAGTCGCAGGACAAGAGATACAAACCTGATTCTTATTATGTCAGAAAACGAGAATCCTGAAATTCAAGCAGACGAACCTAAAGTGCTTGATTCAACAAAACCAACAGAATCTCCTGTTGTAGAAACAAAAACAGAAACATTCTCTGCAGATACAACAGCAGCAACTGGGGATGAAAAATCAACTACAGTTACAACAACCGCTACAGAAGCAACTGTATCTACAGAAATCACCAAAGAAGGCGAAGTAAAGACTGCTGTATTCGAAGCACCAGCAAAACCTGAAAGGCCTAAAATAGAAGCAGAAGTGAGGACTCCTCATGATGATTTTGACTGGTCTATAGGTAATGATCACAAGCTTAATTACACAGATTCTGAGATAGATACTTATCTAGCGCAGTATGAGACGGCGATATCATCTATAGATGATAGTGAGATTGTGACTGGTAAAGTAACTGCTATCGCAGCAGGAGATGTAGTATTAGATATCAATTATAAGTCTGATGGACTGGTATCCTTATCAGAGTTCAGGGATATGCCTGATATGAAGGTAGGAGATGAAGTAAAAGTGTATGTAGAAGCAAGAGAAGATGATAGAGGACAGCTGGTACTATCTAGAAAGAAAGCGAAGTTATTAGGCGCTTGGCAGATGCTGGTAGATTCTTACAAAAATGGTACAATCATTAAAGGTACCGTAGTAAGTAAGACGAAAGGTGGTTTGATTGCAGATTGCTCAGGACTAGAAACATTCTTGCCAGGTTCTCAGATCGATATTAAGCCAATCATAGATTACGATGCATATGTAGGTAAGACTATGGAGCTTAAAGTAGTTAAGATCAACGAAACCATTAAGAATGCTGTAGTATCTCATAAGGCATTGATCGAATCAGATCTTGCAGAACAAAGAGAAATTATCATATCTAAGTTAGAGAAAGGTCAGGTACTGGAAGGTATAGTGAAAAATATCACGGACTTTGGAGCATTTATGGATCTTGGTGGAGTCGATGGATTATTATATATCACAGATATCTCTTGGGGTAGAATCAATCACCCTACAGAGGTAATAGAGCTTAACCAAAAGCTCAATGTAGTAGTGTTAGACTTTGATGAAAATAAAAAGAGAATTTCTCTTGGACTCAAGCAGTTACAACCGCATCCATGGGATATTTTAGATAAAGAGATCGTAGAAGGCAAGATAATCAAAGGTAAGATTGTCAATATCGAAGATTATGGAGCATTCCTAGAGATCACTCCAGGTGTAGAAGGACTTATCCACGTATCTGAGGTTACATGGAGTAATCACCCAGTACATGCTAGAGAGTTCTTTACATTAGGTACAGAGTTTGAGTCTAAAGTAGTTACTATTGATAGAGAAGATAGAAAAATGTCATTGTCTATTAAGCAGTTATCAGAAGATCCATGGTCTAAGGTAATCGAGAAGTATCCAGTTGGCAGTAAGCATAGTGGAGAGGTTAAGAATCTAACACCATATGGGGTATTTGTAGAGCTAGAAGAAGGTATTGGGGGTATGATACATATCTCTGATCTATCTTGGACTAAGCGATACTCTCACCCATCAGAGTTTAGCAAAGTAGGAGAGACTATCGATATTCAGATCTTAGAGATCGATCAAGACAGTAGAAAATTATCTCTTGGGCATAAACAGTTAGAAGAGAATCCTTGGGATACTTTCGAAAATGTATTCCCAGTAGGGTCATTCCACGAAGCAACGATCATCAGAAAAGAAGACAGAGGAGCGATTGTATCACTGCCGTATGGATTAGAAGCATATGCTCCTAATAAGCATATCAGAAAAGAGGATGGCCAGATGGCTAATGTAGATGAAGTGCTTACTTTCAAGGTAATAGAGTTTAACAGAGATGATAAGAGGATACTAGTTTCACACTCAAGATATATAGATGATATCAAGAGAGAAGCAGAAGGTACGGTAAGGGCAGAAAAGCAAAAGGAGAGAAGAGAAACTTCTACAGCTATAAGATCTCAACAAGGAAAGATTGAGAAGACCACAATAGGAGATCTTGCAGGGTTCTCTAATCTGAAATTACAAATGCAAGATGCAGAAGCAGCAGCTCCAGCTCCTGAGGTGAAGAAAGCACCAGCGCCTGAAGCCGAAGTAAAGAAAGAGGAGGAAGTAGAAGTGCCTATAGTAGAGGAAAAAGTAGAAGAATCGGTAGCTGCACCAGTAGTGGAAGAAGCTTCAACTGAGGTGGTAGAAGAGACAAAGGAAGAAGTAGCGGCTCCGGTAGTAGCAGATACGGGTAAAGCAGATGATCTTAAGAAGATTGAGGGAGTAGGCCCAAAGATTTCTGAGATTCTAGCAGCAGGAGGATATGAAACTTTTCAAAAGCTATCTGAGGCAGATCCAGAAAAATTGAAAGAGCTCTTATTAGCGGCAGGAAGTAGATACAAAATGCATAATCCAGCGACTTGGCCTCAGCAGGCAGGACTTGCTGCATCTGGAGACTGGGATCAGCTCAAGGAGCTACAAGACAGACTAGATGGAGGAAAGGAATAGACCTTTTTCCTTAAACAATTTAGAACCCTATAGACTTTAGTTTATAGGGTTTTTTTATGTCATAAAGTAGTGATTAGTTTTGTAGGGATTAAGGGGTAATACAGAATTTAGATATTTAAATTATACAAATAACCATATTGAAAAAAGTAAGTGTAATAGGTTCAGGTTTCGCAGGATTAGTAGCGGCATCTTATTTAGCTAAGTTTGGGTATGATGTGGTCGTGTTTGAAAAATTAGATACTATAGGTGGTAGAGCGAGAAAATTTGAATCTGATGGATTCACTTTTGATATGGGACCCAGCTGGTATTGGATGCCGGAAGTTTTCGAGAATTTTTATAGAGCATTCGGGTACGAGGTAAAAGACTTTTATGAGCTTAAAAGATTAGATCCTTCCTATCAAATTTTTTATGCAGATGAAGTGATGCAAGTGCCTGCGACTGAGGAAGCTTTATATGCTTTATTTGAATCATACGAGAGAGGTAGTAGTCAGAAACTTAAGAAATTTTTAGCTTCTGCCAAGTATAAGTATGAGGTAGGTATGAATGAGTTTGTACAAAAACCAAGTCTATCTATAACCGAGTTTATAGATCCTCGGATTATTACCAGTTCGCTTAAGCTACAGATGTTCACTTCTATCTCTAAGGAGATAAGGAGTCTTTTCAAACATAAAAAATTGATAGAGCTCCTAGAATTTCCAGTTCTATTTTTAGGAGCGACTCCACAAAAGATTCCAGCCCTTTACAGTCTAATGAACTACGCTGATTTAAAATTAGGCACCTGGTACCCGGTAGGGGGTATGCATAAAATCATTGAAGGAATGACTCATGTAGCAAAGGAGCAGGGTGTGCAGTTTAAGCTCAATAGTCCGATAGAAAAAATAAATGTGAAAGATGGTAAGGCTGTTTCAGTGAGAACGAGCGGTCGAGATTATTTATCAGATTTTGTAGTAAGTACCGCAGATTATCACCATACAGAGACCCAGCTGTTAGAACAAAGAGCACAATCCTACTCCGATACTTATTGGGATAAGAGAGTGATGGCCCCATCCTCGTTACTCTATTATCTTGGTATCGATAAGAAAATTGCAGGGATAAAGCATCACAATCTATTTTTTGATAAAGATTTTAGTTTGCATGCTAAAGAGATCTATACAGATCCTAAGTGGCCTACAGATCCGCTGTTTTACGTGTGCTGTCCATCAAAGTCCGATGAGACAGTAGCGCCAAAAGGCATGGAGAATGTATTCTTACTAATCCCACTAGCGCCCGGGATAATAGACTCTGAAGACCAAAGAGAGAAATATTTTCAAATGATTATAAAGAGGTTAGAGGAAAGAACTGGAGAAAATATTTTACCACACATTGTTCATAAAAAGTCATATTGTATTGATAATTTCAAAAAAGACTACAATGCTTTTAAGGGAAACGCATATGGATTAGCGAATACTTTAATGCAGACAGCCTTCTTAAAACCAAAAATGAAAAGCAAGAAAATAAATAACCTATACTTTGCAGGGCAACTGACCACCCCAGGCCCAGGTGTTCCCCCATCAATAGTATCAGGTGAAGTAGTTGCTAGGTTAATATCCCAAGAATCTAAATAACCAATGGATCAATTATATAACAACACAAGTATAGAGTGTAGTAAGCTTGTAACAAACAGATACAGCACCTCTTTTTCCTTAGGGATAAAAGTCTTTGAGAAGAGTCTACGAAGCCCTGTGTATGCCATCTATGGCTTTGTGAGGTTAGCAGACGAGATAGTAGACACCTTTCATAAAAGTGATAAGCAAGCCTTATTAAAGCGCTTCAGAGAAGATACACATAGGGCTATAGAGGAAGGTATTAGTCTTAATCCTATTCTAAATGCATTTCAGCTAATGGTCAATCAGTATAGTATTGACAGAGAACTTATAGATGCATTTCTAGATAGCATGTCTATGGATCTATACAATATCGATTATGATAAAGCAGGATACGAGCGATATATATATGGGTCTGCAGAGGTAGTAGGTCTTATGTGCCTCAAAGTGTTTTGTAATAATGATGAGACTAGATATAGATCTCTAGAGGACTATGCTAAAAGTCTAGGTTCAGCATTCCAAAAGATAAATTTCTTAAGGGATATTAAAAGTGATTTTATAGAGCGAGGGAGAGTATATTTCCCAGGGATCAGTTATCATGATTTCACTAATGATGAGA
>Ga0209187_1000577_pt1 | contig 58581 bp, 46 predicted proteins | sample BantaG_FD_187430 | JGI IMG/M metagenome (GOLD analysis project Ga0209187, IMG submission 187430) | Marine algal microbial communities from Bantry Bay, Ireland - BantryBay_4 metaG (SPAdes) (version 2) | ecosystem: Host-associated > Algae > Red algae > Unclassified | place: Bantry Bay, Ireland...
GACAAACGTAGCTGGTTTTTTGTGTGATTCACAAAGTAGAAAAAAATACAAAATTTTAATTGGTACCAATATCAAAGACTATCAAACTATATTAGGCATTCTAAAAACTAATACCTCCTTTACGGACAAGCGATGTGAAATAGGCCCGAGCTCTGCTCGGGAGACCAAGCCCAGTCGTCTTGGCATGGTGCAGTAAGCCACTGGGTGCAGTGCCGAACGATAGTGAGCTATGTAACGTAGCGACCCACGCCCCTTTGCGTGGGATGGCCCCAAAATCACATTTAAGATCTTCGCCACAGAGCCAAAACATAAATGAAATCTAGCATGATATTTCCTACCTTTGCGGTCAAAGAAAAAGAAGGAAGCATATGCACGTATCATTGAATTGGCTGAAGGACTATATCCAGACCGATTTGTCTCCAGAAAAGATAGGCGAAATACTAACCGAGATCGGGCTTGAGGTGGAAGGGATGGAAATGAAGGAATCGGTAAAAGGTGGGCTAGAGGGATTGGTCGTCGGCGAGGTGAAGGAATGTGGAAAACATCCGAATGCTGATAAATTGTCATTGACAAAAGTAGATGTAGGTGGTGATGAACTGCTACAAATCGTCTGCGGTGCGCCCAATGTCGCGGCTGGCCAAAAGGTGGTCGTGGCTACTATCGGGACTACACTATATGGAGAAGATGGAGAGCCTTGGAAAATAAAGAAGGGTAAAATACGAGGCGAAGAGTCACAAGGGATGCTGTGTGCAGAAGATGAAATTGGACTCGGAAATGGGCACGACGGAATCTTGGTATTGGACGAGACAGTGCCTGTGGGGAAGAAGGCGAGTGATCACTTTGAGATAGAGACAGACTATATATATGATATAGGACTGACGCCGAATAGATCTGATGCGACTTGCCATATCGGTGTGGCTAAGGATTTGGGGGCGGCGCTAAAAATAAATTATGATGAGAATGGCGTTTTGAAATTGCCTGACCTATCTGCCTACAAGCCAGACTCGACGGCTAAGACAATTGAGGTGGTAGTAGAAGATGCAAACGACTGTCCGAGATTTTCGGGCGTAATACTGACTGGCTTGAAGAATATGCCTTCGCCAGATTGGTTGCGTAACAAGCTACAAGCAATAGGGGTGAAGTCGATCAATGCAGTCGTGGATATCACGAATTTTGTTTTGCATGAATATGGACAGCCTCTTCATGCTTATGATCTGGATAAGATTGCGGGTAATAAAATCATAGTGAAGAAATTGGCGCAAGGGACTGCGTTCACTACCTTGGATGACAAGGAGATTAAGCTGAGTAGTGAGGATCTGATGATCTGTGATGGCAATGAAAAGCCGCTGTGTATCGCGGGTGTATATGGAGGCTTAAATTCAGGAGTGTCGGATACCACCACAAATATCTTTTTGGAGTCAGCGCATTTTCATCCAATCAGTGTGCGTAAGACCAGCACGCGTCACCAGTTTAGAACGGATGCGGCGAAGGTATTCGAAAAGGGCTCTGATCCTAATAAAACAGTAGATGCATTGAAGCGTGCTAGTATGTTGCTTCAGTCTATAGTAGGTGCGAAGGTAGAGTCTGAAGTCATTGATATCTATCCTAATCCAATCTTGCCTAAGGAAGTAGAAGTACATGCGAGTCAGATCAAGAAGATGATGGGTATGGATATCTCGGAATCTGAGTTGATGAATATCTTCGACGCATTGGAGATGCCAGTGAAGACGCCCAGTGAGGGTATATATATGGTGTCAGTACCAACGGATAAATTTGATGTGACTAGAGAGGCAGATGTGATCGAAGAGATCATCCGAATATATGGGCTCAATAAGATACCAATACCAAGCAAGATCAATGCATCTATCTCATCAGATAAGCCATTGCAACCCTTGAAAATGAAGTCTCATCTATCTGATGTGATGGTCGGAATGGGCTTTTATGAAATGATGGCGGTGTCCTTGTCCCAGTCATCCTATTATGATAAGGTATTGCCTAGAGATAAATCTAGCCTGGTATACGTAAATAATACCTCGAATAGAGACTCCGATATTATGCGACCAGATATGCTGATGTCAGGGCTGGAGGTGATCTTGAGAAATCAGAACAGACAAAATGCAGATTTACGTTTATATGAATTTGGAAAAACATATATCCAAGGGGAGGACAAAATTAAGGAGCATAATCAGCTGAGCCTTTTCCTAACCGGGCAAGATCAAAGTGAAAGTTGGCTCAATAGTGATAAAAATCAGGTGAGCTACTACAATCTAAAATCAACGGTCTTGTTACTATTGGAGCGTTTAGCAATAGATGGATATCAGATAGAGACGATCTCGGATGATATCTATACCTATGGGCAAAAGTACTTTAGAGGGCCAAATGCATTGGTGACGCTAGGTAAAGTAAAAACGGCTATCACGAAACACTTTGGGATCAAATATGAGGTGTTTTTTGCTACGCTCAATCTGGATAGCATCTATAAATCCACAGCTAAGCAAACTGTAAAATTTGAGCCATTAAATAAATTTCCAGGTAGTCGTAGAGACCTTGCTCTAGTGGTGGATGAAGCAGTGGAATTCAATAAAATTCAAGCAATTGCAAAAAAAGTAGAGAAGAAATACTTAAAAGAGGTAAATTTGTTTGATATTTATCGCAATGAGGAACAAGTAGGTAAGGGGAAAAAGTCTTATTCTGTGAGTTTCGAGTTTGAAAATCCCGAAAAAACGATCAAGGATAAGGAGGTGGATAAGGTAATGATGACCTTGATCGATAAATACGAAAAAGAACTAAATGCAACGATCAGAAGATAGATTCTGATGGTTAATTTTAAACGGACTCATGGATTTAGTTAAGGACAGATTGGACGCTATCAAAATCAAGGCTAAGCAATTGGCCCTCAAAGTGGAACGCTTAGAGAAAGAAAACGAGTTTTTAAGCAAGAAACTAAAACAATTAGAGACAAATAAAGGTAAAATACATATAGCTCAGGTGAGCAAATCCAGCCCTTCAGCTGCCGTGACGGCAAAAAATCAAGCTAAAGAAGCTGCGAGCATCAAAAAAATGAAGAAGGAAGTGATTCAATACATCAAAGAAGTTGAAAAATGTATTGAGTGGGTAAAGGAAGTGTGATAATATAATGAGTCATTGAATAAATGAGTGAGACTACAAATAATATAAAAAGTATAAAAATAGTACTGGGAGGAAGAACCTTCCCACTTAAAGTGGAGACGCACAAAGAAATGGCGGTTCTGCAAGTAGTCAAAGACCTCAATACCAAAATCAATAAATTTCAACTCGATTACACCAAAGCCAGCAAAGAAGATATACTCTCAATGGTTTTACTTACCTATGCCATGGACCTCGATGAGGCTACTACTGGCGAATCCGACCTTTCGGTTTTTCAAGATGCTCTTACAGAAGTAGATGAGATACTAGAAGCAGCCATCTAGCCTGTTCTTTGATCATCTTCAGCTTATTCCCTGGGTCTAGTCATTAAAGTGTGACTGGGGATTAATATCGTCGTGTAAATTATTGCTAGAAGTAATACTTGCAAGATGATATATTTATTCATCATTTAATTAACTCATATAAATGGATACGGTAAGTATTATTATTGGTGCTGTGATTGGTCTTATTTTTGGAGGAGGGGGAGCCTATTTCGCAGTAGGTAGCGCTAATCAGAAAAAAACTGAGGAGGCTAATAAGTTAGCGGACATTGCCCTAAAAGAGGCTAAGTTGTCGGCTCAGAGAAAAGTGGACGAGGCAGAAGTTAAGGCACAGAAAATCATCTCTAAGGCGGAAGCTAAGAATGAATCTGTCAAGCAGAAGAAAATTCAAGAAGCAAAAGAAAAGTACAGCCAACTTCGCTCCGAACATGACAAGAAACAGAATAAGTTTAAAGTAGAGAGGAAGGAGAGAGAGCTGGAAATAAAAGCGCTAGAAAAAGATCTTGATATCAAGGTCAAAGAAATAGAAAACAAAGAAAAATCTTTTCTTTCTAAGAAAGAAGATATAGAAGCCAAAGAGAGCGAGATTAAAGCGGTAAAAACGAATTTGCAAAAACAGCTTGACATCGTCTCTAAGAAAAAGCAAGAACTCGAAGAGAAAGAGAATGATCATATCAAGAAGCTAGAGTCTGTGGCTCGTCTTTCTGAGCAAGAAGCCAAAGAGCAGATCTTAGAAGCAGTAAAAGCAAAGTCTGAAAATGAGGCCATGGCACTGATCAAGAAATCGGTCACGGAAGCAAAAGACACTGCGAATAAGGAAGCTAAGAAGATTGTTATCCAATCTATCCAGCGTATGTGCGCAGAGTATACCATCGAGAATACCGTATCGGTATTTAACCTAGAGTCTGACGATATCAAAGGTCAGATCATCGGTAGAGAGGGTAGAAATATTCGTGCACTAGAAGCAGCTACTGGAGCAGAGATCGTAGTAGACGATACGCCTGAGGCAATTGTTATCTCAAGTTTTGATCCTATCCGTAGAGAAATTTGTAGACTATCGTTGAAAAAGTTGGTAGCAGATGGACGTATTCACCCTGCTAGAATCGAGGAGGTGGTGATCAAGACGAAGAGTCAATTAGAAGAGCAGATCAAAGAAATTGGGGAGCGTACTGTAATTGATTTAGATATTCACGGTCTTGATCCTTATTTGGTAAAGATGGTCGGACGTATGCGTTTTAGATCTTCATATGGGCAGAACCTATTGAAGCACTCGATAGAGACAGCCAACTTATGTGCAGTTATGTCTGCTGAAATTGGGCTAAATACAAAGCAGATCAAAATGGCTAAGCGAGCTGGTCTACTCCACGATATAGGTAAGGTAGCTGAAGAAGAAAGCGAATTGCCACACGCATTGTTAGGAATGAAAATTTGCGAGAAGCACAATGAACATGCTGCTATCTGTAATGCAGTCGGTGCTCACCACGATGAAATCGAGATGAATAACATCGTATCACCACTGGTACAGGCTTGTGATGCTATCTCAGGTGCGAGGCCAGGGGCACGTCGTGAAATCATGGAAAGCTACATGGCTCGGATCAATGAATTAGAGGACTTAGCTTTAGCTCATGAAGGTGTACAGAAAGCCTATGCGATGCAGGCGGGTAGAGAATTGAGAGTGATCGTCGAAAGTGAAAAGGTAAGTGATGAGTATGCTGACGATTTAGCATTCTTAATCTCAGAAAAAATCCAAAATGAGATGCAATATCCAGGACAAGTTAAAATAACTGTAATTAGAGAGAAGAGAGCGGTTTCATTCGCTCGATAGTGTTCTCAGCAAAATAAAAGTAGGTGGGCTTATCTAATTGAAAAATTAGCTAAGCCCTTTTTTTTTACCCAAAACAATCGTGCCCTTGGCACTCCAAAAAACCCTAAAAAACAGCTTTTTTTTGAGGGAAAAAGTGTCTATATTTGCACCGATTTTGAAACCAGTGCTAAAAAACCAATTTTCTGGCTTATGAGCATTGACAATCAAGCAATTTAATGGGCAAATTTTCCTTTCTTACTGCGATTTTTCTTCTTGTATTTAGCTTGACTTATGCTCAGCATAATCATGATCACGACCATAGTGGACACGACCATAGTGGACACGACCATAGTGGACACGACCATAGTGGACACGATCACGGCAAAAAAGAGCGTAAAGTTCTTAAAAGAAACTCCAAGAAACTTCAAGAGCAAAGAGCTGCCCAATCTGGCCATAACCATGCTGGTCACGATCATACTGGTCACGATCATGGACATGGTCACACCAATGCTTGTGGTTTAGCAGGGGATGATCATTCTACCTTTAATCCAGGTAAAGTAGCCTTTCACCACATTTCGGATCAAAATATCTTTAGTATAGGACCATTTTCCTTGCCTCTACCTTGTATCGTGAAGGACCCAAATGGATGGCACTTCTTTTCTTCTGGAAAATTCAAGGCTGATGCTCACGGAAATTCTCACTATGCCTATAAAGGATATGTTTTATATGAGGGTTCACTTCGTAGAGTCAAAGATGCTAGCTTTCCAAAGGAAAAAGTAGAACTACATCATGGAGATATTACATCACAATTGGAAAATGTTGATGGTATTCCAAAGCCTGCAGATGTGGTGAGTGTTTGTTATCAGAATAAAGCATATAAAGCAGAAAATAAAAGTACTTTCGATGGGGGTATGTTTGGTGGCAGAATGACTGGTTTCTACGACTTTTCGATCACTAAGAATGTAGCTTCTATGTTTATCGTATTTGCTATTCTTGCTTTTATACTGTTGAGAACAGCCAAATCTTATAAGACAAGACAAGGAAAAGCACCTAGTGGCGTACAGTCTCTAATTGAGCCAATTTTTGTCTTTATGCAAGACGAAGTATGTAAGCCATTTTTGGGTCATGCATGGGAAAAATTCACTCCATTTTTGATGAGTTTGTTTTTCTTCATTTTGGGTTTGAATCTATTTGGTCAAGTACCATTTTTTGGTGGATCTAATGTGACTGGAAATCTATCATTCACTATGGTATTGGCTCTAATTGCAACCATCGTTGTTTTTTTCAATGGAAATGCAGACTACTGGAAGCATATATTTTGGATGCCAGGATTACCTGCATGGGTAAAAGTTATTATTACCCCAGTTGAGATAGTGGGTAATTTTATTCTAAAGCCAGCAACATTGATGTTACGTCTTTTTGGAAATATGGCAGCAGGTCATATTGTAATAGTAATATTCATAGGGCTGATTTTCTTGTTTGGAAAAAATGGAGCTAATACCATGGGTGCGGCAGGAGCGTCTGTTGCTTCTGTATTATTATCTTTATTCATGATGGCACTTGAATTATTAGTGGCATTTATCCAGGCTTTCGTTTTTACTATTTTGACTGCTTCATATATAGGAGCTGCCACAGAAGAGCATCACGCTCACTAATTTTTGATAAATTCTTCGGGAGCAAATGTGTTCTCACTAATATATATAGAGCATAAGCTCAAAGAAATTTTTTAATCATTTTAGTTTAATACTATGACTGGAACGTTAGCAGCTATTGGAGCTGGATTAGCAGTAATTGGCGCTGGTATTGGAATCGGTAATATCGGTTCTAGTGCTATGGAAGCCATTGCACGTCAACCTGAAGCAGTAGGTGACATTCGTGCAAACATGATATTGACGGCGGCATTGATTGAAGGAGCAGCGGTAATCGCTATTATCCTTTCATTCGTCCTCTAACATCAAATTAGTTGGAGTTGTAGCGATTGGCTGCAGCTCCGCTTTTTAAAAAAAGAACTTATGGAAATGATATTTTTATTAGACTTAGGACCTTTCAAACCAGATTTCGGATTATTTTTCTGGACAACAATTACCTTTCTTATTTTTTGGGCAATGATGGCAAAATATGCCTTCGGTCCAATTAAAGATGCTTTGAAATCGAGAAACGGCGATATCCAAGATGCTCTGGATCAAGCTGCCAAAGCAAAAGAGGAAATGGAGAATCTTAAATCTGAGAATGAAAAAATACTAGCACAAGCTAGAGAAGAGAGAGCTCAGATTTTAAAAGAAGCAAAAGAGACAAAAGATAATATCATAAAAGAGGCTCGCGACACGGCAAAGACCGAAGCAAGCAGAATTTTAGAATCTGCACAGCTTGAAATAACTAGCCAAAAGAAAGCGGCAATGTTAGAGGCGAAGAATATGACGGGCTTGATGGCCATCGAAATCGCTGAGAAAGTTATCCGCAAAGATCTTAAGTCGGATCAAAGTCATTCTACTTTAGTTGATTCTTTAGTTAGTGAATTGAAATTAAACTAAGCACATGTCTGCAAAAAGAATAGCTTCAAGATACGCAAAATCACTTTTAGACCTGGCCAAGGAATCTAATAACTTGGAGACGGTATTTAGTGATATGCAATCGCTCGAAAAAGCAGTTGAAAATAGAGATCTCTATTTGATGCTTAAAAGTCCGATTATCAATACCAAGAAGAAAAAGGATATTGCTACCAAAATTTTTGGGGCGAGTTTCGATAAGATGTCATCTGCATTTATTGATATTATTATTACTAAGGGTAGAGAAGAGTATTTACCAGAAATAGCAACTGAATTCATAGCGCAGTACAATACATACAAAAGTATATCTTCTGCTACTTTGACTTCTGCTACTCCGCTTACTGATACTGCACTTACGAGCATAAAAGCTAGGCTTTTAGAGAGTAATATCACCAATGATAATATTGATATCAAGACGAAGGTAGACCCTAGCATCCTTGGTGGTTTTATTATCGAGATTGGAGATAGATTGTACGACGCAAGCGTTGCGCACAAATTAGAAACACTGAAAAAACAGTTCAAAGGAAACTCCTAAGAACCTCACATTTGATATTTTAAAATTTTAAAAATATAGCAAAATGGCTAATATTAAACCAGGCGAAATTTCTGCGATACTTAAAGAACAATTATCTGGATTCAAGACGGAGACCGAATTAGAAGAGGTAGGTACCGTACTTGAAGTAGGTGATGGTATTGCTCGTGTATATGGTCTTACCGCAGCACAAGCTGGTGAATTGGTAAAGTTTGACACCGAGGTGGAAGCTATCGTTCTGAATCTGGAGGAAGATAATGTTGGGGTGGTATTGATGGGAGAGGCTGACGGTATCAAAGAAGGATCTACAGTACGTCGTACTGGTAGAATTGCTTCTCTAAATGTAGGAGAAGGAATGGTCGGTAGAGTAGTGAATCCATTGGGTGAGCCGATCGACGGTAAAGGACCGATCTCTGGTAAGCTATACGAAATGCCACTTGAGCGTAAAGCACCTGGTGTGATTTATAGAGAGCCAGTTGCAGAACCATTACAGACGGGTATCAAAGCCATCGATGCGATGATACCGATCGGTAGAGGACAGCGTGAGTTGATCATTGGTGATAGACAGACTGGTAAGACAGCGATTGCTATCGATACGATCATCAATCAAAAAGAATTTTATGAAGCAGGAGAACCTGTTTACTGTATATATGTAGCTTCTGGACAGAAAGCATCTACAGTAGCAAACGTAGCTAAGACACTAGAAGAAAATGGTGCAATGGCTTACACGACTATTGTATCTTCTTCTGCATCAGATCCTGCACCACTTCAGTTTTATGCACCATTTGCTGGGGCGGCGATTGGAGAATTTTTCCGTGATACGGGTCGTCCAGCATTGATCGTCTATGATGATTTATCAAAGCAGGCGGTAGCTTACCGTGAGGTATCTCTTCTATTGAGAAGACCTCCAGGACGTGAGGCATATCCTGGTGACGTATTCTACTTGCACTCAAGATTATTGGAGAGAGCAGCGAAGATCATCAATGATAATGGTATCGCAAATGATATGAACGATCTTCCACAAAGCTTGAAAGAATCAGGTCTTGTAAAGGGAGGTGGATCATTGACTGCATTGCCGATCATTGAGACGCAGGCGGGTGATGTATCTGCATATATTCCAACCAACGTAATTTCGATTACAGATGGTCAGATCTTCTTGGAGTCCAACTTGTTTAACGCAGGTGTAAGACCAGCGATTAACGTGGGTATCTCGGTATCTCGTGTGGGTGGTAATGCCCAGATCAAGGCGATGAAGAAGGTATCTGGTACACTGAAGTTGGATCAAGCGCAGTATAGAGAATTAGAAGCGTTCTCTAAGTTCGGTTCTGATTTGGATGCAGCGACGATGGGTGTATTGGAAAAGGGTAAGCGTAACGTGGAAATCTTGAAGCAAGCGCAGTATTCTCCAATGTCTGTAGAGAAGCAAGTTGCGATCATCTATTTAGGTACAAAAGGCTTATTGAAGGATGTACCTGTTGATAAGGTCATCGAGTTTCAAGAAAACTTCTTGACTACATTGGAGCAAAGAAGCCCTGAGACATTAAGTACGTTCAAGTCAGGAAAATTAGAAAAAGATGCTACTGATTTCATTACCAATTTGGCAGCTGAATTAAGTTCACAATACAAGTAATAGACTACTATGGGTGCGAACCTCAAAGAAGTAAGAGATAGGATCAAGTCTGTAAAATCTACGCAGCAGATCACGCGTGCCATGAAGATGGTTTCAGCGGCTAAGCTCCGTCGTGCACAGATGGCTATTCAGCAGATGCGTCCTTACGCTAACAAGATGAATGAAATGTTGAAAAACATTTTGACCAATATGGAAGCAGGAGATGCGTCTTCTAAGTTTGGCGAAGTTAGAGAAGTCAATAATGTATTGATGGTCTGTGTTACCTCTAATAGAGGTCTTTGTGGTGGATTCAACTCTAATATTATTAAAGGAGTGGTTAATACCATCAACGATAAGTACGCTAGCCAACTAGCATCAGGCAATGTATCTGTGCTATGTATAGGTAAGAAAGGCTTGGACTACTTTGGTAGACGGAAGCAATACAATCCGATCGATACGCATGTGAATCTTTTCGCTGATCTTTCATTCGATAATATTTCTCCAGTAGCTAATGAGATTATGGAGGGATTTTCTACTGGCGATTATGATGCAGTAGAAATATCTTATGGTCGCTTTAAGAATGCAGCTGTTCAGTTTGCAGAAGTAGAGCAATACTTGCCAGTTGACACAGAAACACCTACTCCTGCTGGAGAAATTGCTAAGGCAGAAAAAAGTGGTAAAGCAGATTATATTTTCGAGCCAAGCAAGCAAGAATTGTTGGAGCAGTTGATTCCTTCAATCCTACAAAATCAGTTGCAAAAGTGTTGTCTTGATACCAATGCTTCAGAGCATGGTGCTCGTATGACTGCCATGGACAAGGCGACAGAAAACGCTGAAGACATCGTTAAAGAATTGAAGATTACCTACAACAAAGCACGTCAAGAAGCGATCACTAAAGAACTTTCAGAGATCGTGGGTGGTGCAGCGGCCTTGGAAGGTTAGTAAGAAAAAATATAAATTTAGAAATAGTAAGCAGAGCTCAATTGATTTTGGGTTCTGCTTTTTATTTAGTAACACCTTAGAAATTTTATAATAAAAGCAATCCAATGAGTCCACTATCTAAACTCCTGATCGTCTTTATTTCATTTTTGTTTTTTGGACAAGCTAATGCCCAAACAGAAATAGCTATATTTTCAAGACATAAATTATCAGATGGTATAGTAGATATTGCATTTGGGGAGACTTCTAATCTGATAAAACCCTTTGGATTTGCCTTTGAGTTTATCAAGGATCGGAGTCAGTATAAACTATATTCCTATGGAGGTGGATTCAGAATTACCAATTATAATAATGAAGATTTAGGAAGAACTACGGAATTTTTTGTCCAAGCAAAAATTAAATTATTTAAGGATTTCGCAAAATCGGACAAACTCTTAGCTTATTTTGCGCTCGGCCCTCGATTGGTCTATATGTATAACGGTGATTACAATCCTGGCTTTAGTTTATTCGGCAGTAGAATTAGGAATGGTGGGGTAGCTGTACCTGTGCTATTCAATATTGACTATAAATTAAGTGAAAGATGGAATATCCATTTCAATATAAATACCCTGAGCACTGCCTTTTTTCTGGATAGCCAATTTTTATATAATCCTAGTATTCCAGATAACTTGCGTACCAATTCTGGATTCGACTTTGATGCTAACTTATTCAATGAGATGAGAATAGGAATAGGTTATACTTTGTATACAGAGTAGGTTAATGTATTAGTTCTGTCGATAAAAAACATCCAGAGATAAGATTCCATACTTTATTTATTAATCTTGTAGTCTATTAGCATAGAGGCGGAAGCGTCAGCTGTAGCAAGTCTGGGCTAGGGATAGAAGTGGTACTGGTGTAGCGTAGCGAAATCAGTAAGAACGGAAAGCCCGACCGCAGCGGAGCGCGCGGTAGACCCCAAATATTTAATCTGATTTTGACGGAGCAAAAAGCTCTTGCAATCTCTTTAAACTCTCTTGATTCTCCTCTTCATCCATCGCACTCATGATATCTCGTTTTTCATTCTCAGTCAGGTGAAAAGTCATAGAGGCCTCTTCGTTGTGCTCGGACGGTTTGTACTTAAAACGAATAACATCAAACATATCTTCACCTAAAAGATCGTAGGTAAAACCAAGATTGGTATCATGATCAAATTCTTGAAGGCGCATCATCTTACCTGCTAAGCCCAATGGATGGAGTAGGTTGCTGATGATCCCTTTAGATTCACTTTGGTTGATGTCATCGGATCGATCTCGTCCTGTAATCAACACTAAGGCAACACCAGAAGTATTTTCTTTGATCCAGTCAGAGAAGACATGTACAAAACGAACCGCTGATTTGACACCGTAATTATCACTAAAGCCAGCATCCATTACCTCTATTTCTGGTTTGCTTGGTAAGTGAACATTGGGTAATATAAATGGATAGGTCGCATTCATTCGTAGTGCAGTAACGAAGCTTAAGTTTTGTGAATTTTGCTCTTCAAAAAGTCTACCAAAATCCACGGCATCAATCTCTACACTCTCCTCATTTTCTACTCCGATAGGGGAGACCATCATATAACTTACCGGCTGTGATGATATCACCATCCTACGCCCATCATTGACAATGGAAGGGGTGATCATCATCATTGGAATTTTGGCTTTTAACTCCGGCTCCCTATAGTCAGACAGGGTCTTATCCATGACATATCCTGTGTTTTCATTGAGCTGTTTCTCAAAAATATAGCCTCTGTCTTTACGATAGCGGTATCCCCCCTTTTCAAATTCTAACCATGGTAGAAATAGATCATTACTTACCAACATGAAGGCGATCGAATTTAATAGATCCTTGGAAATATGCTCTATGTGATTCTTATTGTACATGTTATCAATCTTTCCGATTTTCTCTTCATAGTAGCATTCGCGTAGGTAGGCAGTACCAATAAGACCCCCTGATGAACCCGAAAAAAGAACAGTGTGTTCTAAGAGCTCACGGTCTAATGCTTTGTCTGCAGTTTCGATAACTTTCACTGCCCAAGTAGATGCTTTGAGCCCACCACCACTCACACAAGTAAGTACCATTTTTGGTTTTTCTTCTTTGTGATTAGCCTTCCAGTTATTTAATATTTGGAGTGTATTTTCTTTATCGGCGTTTACAATTTCTGGATCGATAATCTTGTTGAGTGCATCTATATTATAGTCAGCTCGCGTAGTATTAAAGTTGAGACCGTACGCTTTATTGTTGTAGTTGAATTTTTGTTGACCCGTAATCCAGTTCATGGTAAGTAATAGAAAAACGAGAACGGTAAGCTTCCAATCTTTAAACCAATAGGTAATGGCTCCAGATATAGCAACCAATATGCTGGCCAGAATAAATAAACTGGCACCTGCCGGCAATCTAAACCAAGGGTAATCGATGAGTATTCCAAATAGAATTAGAATGACCACACTGAACAATTGGATGATCAGCACATTGGTGTGATTCTGTTTGAAGATATTCATCAACAAGTTGGGATCATAATGCGCAATTGACCTTACGAGTCTCAACCTGTATTTTTCAGTGAGATATGTTTTTACATTACGTACTTTGTTTTTGGATTTTAGCATATCCAAATTTGGCTCCCTTCGCCCAGGTGCTACAGATTTGATTAGATTAGGTGGTGCCTTTCTTTGTTTCTTTACATAATTATCGATGTCTTTATTGGTATACCTCAAGTATAATTCGACAAGCTTAATTACTATGAGTGCACCGATGGCAAAGGATAAACATTTGAGAAGGGTGTCCCCGATGCTCCATAGTTCGAAGACAACTTGGAATCGAAGAATACTAACTGAGAAAATAAGTAAAAAGGCAACAGGTATGATGAAATTATTTAGTCTCCACTTTTTGAAAGGTCGATGTAGCGTTGCTAAAAATGGAAATTGCTCAGCGGATAATAAATAACTAGTGAGATTCCAAGTGATAAAAAAACCACCATAGGTCATTCCCATAATGAAAAAACTGAGGAGATTGACTTGCCCCATATATTCTGGATCCAAGAAAACGTATTTCATCCCATAGTGAGATCCAATGACACCAGTAATAAACAAAATTAAAAGTACCCAAATGATAAGCAGTAATTGATTGCTCCGTAAGTGCAGCACAAAAAGCTGTATTGGAAAGGAGTAGTAAAATTTATCTATCCAATTCTTCATTTTGGGTTTTAGGCTTTATCACTCGTACACTATCAATTTTAGTATCACTGACTAGTTCAATAATAAATTTATATCCATCTAGCTCTATTTCTGAATCTTTATCTGGTATAGTCTCACTTGTCATCACCAAGTATCCACTGAGGGTCGTGTACTCGCCTTCTGGAAAATTCAATTCATACTTTTCGTTAAGGTAATTGATTTCGAGTCTACCAGAAAATATGAATTCATCATCACTGATCTGAGTTTCTACATGTTCTTCTTGATCATGTTCATCTTCAATTTCACCGAAGATTTCTTCTACAATATCTTCCATAGTGACGATTCCTGCAGTACCACCATATTCGTCTACTACGCAGGCAATGCTGATATTTTCTTTGATAAAACGATTCATCAAATCTCTGATCCGCATAGCTTCTGGGACAAAAGGAATGTCTAGTAATATTGACTTGATATCTTTTGGATGCTTCAATAGCTGCTGGTGGTGAACATAGCCAAGGATATCATTGATGTCGCCTTCCGATGTTACCAAAATTCTGGAAAGATTAGTAGTCTGGAGCCGCTCTAATAAATCATCAATAGTATTAGAAATATCTACTGATTCTATTTCAGTTCTGGGGACCATACAGCTCTTTACTCTTTGCTCTTCAAGATGTAGTGCTTTCTCAAAAATGTCGGTGTTGATTTCATCATCAGATTCCTTACTAGAGTTTTTAATGAAGTGGCCCAAGTCCATTTTTGTGATCTGATATTCTACATTTTCAGTAGGGGTACGCAGGACATACTTTAATATAAAATTAGAGCAATGGCTCATCAAAAAAGAGGGTATGAATAAAATGCCCTGGATCACACGAAGAGGAATGGCCAATGCATATATAGCCTGATCTGCCAAATGCTTAAATATAGTCTTGGGTAAGAACTCACCAAAAATCAAAACAATTAAAGTAGAAATCAATGTGTAGACTAATAACTTAAACCCACCTTCTGCAATGGGCATAGTACCATCTAGAAATATTTCGAAGAGTAGTGTGAAAGAAGCTAAGGCTATATTATTTCCGACTAGGAGGGTGCTGATAAATTTGTTGGGCTTTTCATAAAAGCCACCCATGATACGACTATTTAAAGTATCACGTTTTTTACTGAGTTCAACTCTGAGTTTACTAGCAGAAATAAAAGCAATCTCTGTCCCAGAGAACAGTGCAGAAAGAGCTAGAAATACAATGATTGAAAATATCAGCATAGCAAATCCAATATAGGATATTTATATCAATAATAAATCTTTATACTCACGTTTCAGTTAAGTGTTATTCCAAATCTTTTACTCCCATTTCTCCCTGTGGTCGCATGATCTTCCATTTTGTGAACCCCTGATCTGCTTCGAATCCATAGCCATGGATCACATCTTGCAGTGTAGTTATTTTTACAAAACGATCGGAACGCAATTTTTGATCGCCTTCATCCCAAACCAATTCATCAGAATCTAATATTTCTCCTGACCTACTCCTCCAAACTACACTATCTTGCATCAGGATTGATTTGTCTCTTTCAAATCGGGTTGCTTTTTTACAGGTCAATTCACTTTGCACTTTACCCTTAGGATCAAAAAAATCGACAGCGACCCCCTCTGGGAATATCTGTTTATTATCTCCACGAGTACTACTAGTTAACATTTTTGGGCTTCTCACTATAACACTTACTATAGCAGAATCACTATATATAAGCTCCACATCATACGTGGTCTCTACTTCTGCATCTAATTCTTCTTCAGTAAGAAAATCTGTTTCTTCTACTGTGGGAGATTCACATCCTAGTAAGAAGACGATACACCAAAGCATCAAGAAAAAAGTGTAAAAATGATACTTTACCATAAGTATTGCTTTAATACGTAATACCAGAGAAATTGGTTAGCGCAATAGCGTGATGTCTCCCTTGAAGATAAGCACCTCACCATCAATAAAGCTGACTGCAGCCTGATATACAAATACGCCTTGGTTCATTGGCTTCCCTCGGAAGATCCCGTTCCATCCGACATTGAAATCGTTGAGTGGAATATCTTGCCCCCTCCAAACCTCATTACCCCACTTGTCAAAGATGGACATTTCTTCTACCTGCACCGCAGCTGGTCCACCGAATATAGAAGTCAAGTCATTGATACCGTCTCCATCTGGAGTGAATGCATTTGGAATATAGATAGGCTTGATATCATTTACAAAAATGGTGATACTATCCATACTGGTGCATCCATCCTCATTTATCACGGTTACTTGATAGGTGGTTTGACCAGGCGGTATAAGCGAAAAGTTGAGACAATCACTACAGCTCAATAAGGTATCAGGTATCCAAGTTATATCCACAATTGAACCAGGAGGGGATAATAACGCATTGATATCCGCTTCAAACCCAAGATCCACCGTCTGATCGGGACCAGCATCTATGATGAGCGGTGGAGGTCCTTCAAGGATAGCTTCTATCTCAGTTTCACATCCTTTGATGTCAATAATTCCGATGTCATAAACTCCTATAGCCAAATTGAAAAAATTAGGGGAGCCAACAAAAGGTCCTTCATTTATGGAGAAACTATACTCTGGATCTCCACCCGAACCAGCTACAGAGATAATACCATCTGTAGAATCTGAGCAGTTAGGATCTTCTATATTTACAAGTGATACTCCTATATCACTGTCGATTTCACAACAAGAAAGAATATGTAAATTTTTAATTTCCGTCACGATACATCCTTCATCCGTTTCTACAGTAAGTACTATAAATTGATCGCCAATAGCTGGGTAAAAAACCTCAAATGGACCTTCTCCAACCGCAGTAGCTGGTTCAGCATTTGCACCAAATGACCAGGTTTTTCTAATTATATTTCCAGCATCAAAGGATGAAAAATCTTCTATAGTTATGCTTCTGTCACATTCTATTGTATCTGCTGACAATACAAAGTCTGCAACTGGACCTAGGAAGGTCGCTGAGCCAGAAAAATCTATATTGAATCCATTCCCGGACTCACTGAAGTTATTAACCAATAAGCCATAAACTTTTCCTGCCTCAACATTTACTCCAGATATAAAGTTGTTATCGCCTGGGTCACATCCACAAGATTCGCCAAAATCCGACTCTGCGAGTGATAGACCTGTGGCACCAATACAAGGTGCTGATAGTACTACATCGCCACCAGTCAGACCTGACAGCATACATCGTAACTCAATCAATTCAGAACAATCCCCAAGACCATTCGGTAATTCGTATAAGGCAAAATCTAAATCATCATCTTCTCTTAAGGGAGTTAGTGTAAATGCTAGTGTTCCTGGATCATCGACTGTCCAGGTATACCATGATGAATTTGACTCTTCCCAATCGCAACCTTCCCGATTACATGCCGATTCAGGAAGTTGATCAATAACACCTCCTCCAATTAATTGTTCTACCACAAAAGAAGATTTATCACACAGTATTACAGAACTTGGACAATCAGCTTCTGGTTCAGGGACTGAATTAAATGCATTGACGCATAACTCAAATGAACCAACAAAATCATCATCTGCTTCAACTCGCAAGTAGTATCTTGCTCCAACAATCAGATCAGGAATTATAAACTCAACCACATTGGTATTGTCAAAATCTGCAATACATCCAATTTCATTTAGAGTATTGCAATCACCTTCATAAAGCGCCATCTGCGGATTAATCAAAGTTCCTCCAGAGATTGCACCATCCGTCGCTCCATTTACAACAACGCTCGCCGCATTTGCAACAGCAATAAATGTAAACCATACATCATTATCTATATTATCAATTGCAAAAGGCCAGCAGCCTCCAGCAGGTACTGTAGAAGGCAGAGAATTTACATTGGTGAATTCCCCAGCATCCGAACAATAGCTTACAGGATCTTCAATATTGAAGGCACTTTCGCAGGAATCATTGAATACTTGAGCTTCTACAAGACTTGCAGAAAACGCTAAGCATAAAATGATAAAAATCTTGTTGAATCTAAGTGCCATTGCTGTGATATTTTGTTAAAATTTAACGACCTAAAATTAAGTAAAAGTGTCATGACATAGCCGTAAACTCTAATAATTAAGCTTAATTTAATAGATTGCCAAATAATTGACCAATAGCCTCATGTTTAAGTTACCCAATATTATCACTTTAATTAACCTATTCTGTGGGTGTATGGCGGTCTTGTTCCTATTTCGTCATAGTATAGAAGCGGTTTTACTGTGTATAGGCTGCAGTCTGCTTGCAGATTTTTTAGATGGATTTGTGGCTCGCATGCTTAATTCCTACAGTGATATGGGCAAAGAGCTGGATTCTTTGGCGGATATGGTCTCTTTTGGTTTCCTTCCAGGGTGTATGATGTTTTATATGTTACAAGGCGGCAACTTAGACCACATCGAAATTTATGCTCTAGTTGGATTCATGGTTACTCTTTTTGCGGCATTGAGATTAGCTAAGTTCAACATTGATACGCGACAGTCTGACACCTTTATGGGTATGCCGACACCCTCAGCTACCTTACTAATCAGCGGTCTACTTTGGCTTTACAGCCAAGATATGGCGATGCAGATCTTCCAGACCCCAGTCCTGCTGATCATCAGCTTGGTAGTATCAATCCTAATGGTCATCGACATTCCCATGTTTAGCTTAAAATTTAAAGGATTCTCTTGGAAAGGAAATGAAATACGCTACATATTTATCATCTTTGCAGTCTTGACATTTGCTCTAGCTTGGAACTATGCTTTACCGATCATAATTTCGGTATATACGCTGTATTCCATCTTAGCATATTTCATCAAAAAATAATTAGAAATATGAAATTCAAAGCGCATATCAATATCATGCCTCACAAAGAGCTTCTAGATCCACAGGGAAAGACGGTTACCAAAAATATGGCGGGCGTTGATGTCACTGGAGTGGAAGATGTTCGCATCGGAAAAAGAATCGAGATGACATTAGCTGCAGATGATGAATCGAGTGCCAAATCAAAGGTAGATACTGCATGCAAAAAGTTATTGGCCAACCTGATTATGGAATCTTATGAGTACGAACTCGAGACTTTATCCTAATCTAACGCTCCCTTGCTATACATCATTCCCACACCTATAGGCAATCTGCAGGATATGACCTTGCGCGGCATCGAGATGCTCAAACAAGCCAGTGTTATCTATGCAGAAGATACGCGCACAAGTAAGCGTCTCCTGGATCATTATTCCATCCAAAACGAAGTCCGTTCATTTCATGCCCACAACGAACATGGCATGGTCGACAAGCTCATAGAGATGATGGAACGTGGACATGTCATAGCTCTTATTTCTGATGCGGGCACCCCTGGTATTTCAGATCCTGGATTTTTATTAGCTCGCGCCTGTCATGAGCACAATGTCCCAGTGACTTGCCTGCCTGGACCCACTGCTTTTGTGCCAGCTTTAGTGAGTAGTGGATTACCCTGTGATCGATTCCACTTTGAAGGATTTTTACCTCACAAAAAAGGCCGCCAAACCAGATTAATTTACCTAGCAGAACTACCCCATACTTTCGCCCTCTACGAAAGTCCACACCGTCTCAAGAAGTGTATTGATCAGCTCATAGAGCACTGCGGCGCAGAACGCTTAGCATGTGTTTGCCGAGAGATCAGCAAGATGCACGAAGAAATCACCCGAGGCACCCTCCAGGAAATTAAAGATCATTACGCCACCAAAGAGAAAGTCAAAGGCGAGATCGTTATAGTTGTTGCAGCAAAAGTGAAATAGGCGCTAGGTACTAGGCATTAGCGGATATTGCCAGTTTTCAGCAAGTAGTCTTCATCCAGAAAGGTACACTCTAGAACGGCATTCATAATTCACCATTCATAATTATCTTCGGCATTCATAATTCATAATTCATAATTCACCATTCATAATTCTCTTCTGGGCGACCCTCCTGGCCTCCGCAAAAAAGCGTCGGTCAGCAGTCAGGCTGTGCAGGGGTGCGCTTCGCTCCCGTCTCGAAAAAAATTCGAGACCTGTTCCTTTCAGTCACAGCCCTTACCATCCTTCTCGCGGAGAAAAAGAGGCAATGTTCAATGATTAATGAACAATGATCAATTTTATCCAATGTAGATATTGATCTAAATTAAAGGAATACTTGCTAATTTTTCTTCTTAGGTACCTTTGCATAATTCAGCTTGGCTTCGGTGAACTTAGGTGGTTTCGTCAGCGATAGATTTGCTTTTTTATCTCATGATTTTCTCTAACATTTACTTCAAAAATCAGTACAATAAGTAATACTTCTGAACATATGGATAACCTTACTTTAATAGTCATCATGCTGATCGTATCAGCCATCACATATCTTATCACGTACTACATATTTTCAGCGACTTGGGTAAAGAAGGATATCCACGTATCCCTACAAGAAAAACTCTCTGAACAAGTCAATATCAACAACCAGCAACAGGCCCAACTACAACAAATCCAATCAGAAATTCAGCAATGGCAATCTCGCTGGCAACAAGAATCGGAAGTCAACAAAAGACAACAAACAAGAATAGAACAAAACCAAGAAGCAAGCATAGCACTAAATAAACAGATCGCGACCCTTACCGCTAATAACGATGCACTCATTGACAGAATGCAAGATCAAGTTCAAAGTTTCAAGATCATGCAAGAAGCCTCCAAAAGTGAATTTAAAATTATAGCACAGCAACTGCTAGAAGAAAAAACAAAGTCCTTCGCAACAGCCCAAAAGAAAGATCTCAACGAAGTACTGAATCCACTAAAAGAGCGGATTCAATTATTCGAGAATAAAGTCGAAGCCACCAATAAAGAATCCATCGCCAGACACTCTTCACTCAAAGAACAGATCATACATCTGAGTGATCTCAATAAGCAAATGAGCAATGAAGCTAAGCAGCTCACCAATGCGCTAAAGCAAGACAATAAAGTACAAGGCAACTGGGGTGAGCTCATCCTCGAATCCATCCTAGATAAATCAGGACTAGAAAAAGATAGAGAATATCATGTGCAACAAAGTCTATCTTCTGATGAAGGCAAGATCTACCGGCCAGATGTGATTATAGATCTTCCAGATAATAAGAAAATCATTATTGATAGCAAGGTGTCTTTGACCGCCTATGATCAACTTGTGAATGCGCAGCCTGATGACAATCTAGATGTACATCTCGCTGCACATTGCCTAAGTTTGAAAAGACACATCGATGGACTGGCAGCAAAAAATTATCATGACTTGTATAGAATCGAGAGTCCAGACTTTGTGATGATGTTTGTGCCCATAGAGACAGCTTTCTCTGTAGCGTTGCGTAAAGATGCCAAGCTATATACCTATGCCTTCGAAAAGAATATTGTAATTGTTACTCCATCCACATTACTAGCTACACTAAAAACAGTGGAGACTATCTGGAGAAATGACAAGCAACATCGAAATGCGCTTGAGATTGCTACAGAAGCAGGTAAAATGTATGACAAGATGGTAGCTTTAGTAGAGGACCTCCAAAAAGTAGGACAACGAATAGGACAAACCCAAGAGTCGTATCTCGAAGCCATGAAAAAATTACACACTGGAAAAGGAAATCTTATTCGAAGAACTGAGAAGCTCAAGCAGCTCGGGGCAAAAGCCAACAAGTCGCTGCCAAGCGCAGATGTACGCAGGGCTACCTAGCGAATAAGCTTTGTTTGATTTACTCTAGTTTTGTTGACGCTTTCCAATTTTAATTTTTGCAGCCTGTTTTTTGGGGCTTATACTCTTTTACTGGTTATAACGGAAAGATAAGTGTTGTGACATTTATGTTAGAAGCAAATAACCCTAAAAGTCAGGATTCTGAGCCGTGATATAAATCTTAGTTATAGGTGTGACTCCGCTGGAGTCAAAATATTTATGTCTGGGAGAATTCTACAAATATTCCATCCCTCTGGGATGACTGATAAATGCATATTAATTTGTTTTGCGATCGAAAATTAATCTGATATTATCACAAGTAGCTGACTTCAGATAGCGCAATAGATGGAGACTTATCAAATCATATTCTCAGCCATTTTAACAGTATAGATCCCAGCGGAATCGCATGCTTATAGGCATAGATGTCAGACCTAGTCCGACCCTAGAAGGGTCGTATATCATCCTAATGAGATTTCAAAATTTATTTTTTCAAAAATTTTCGTGCTCTGATCCGCTCAGTTTACTTTGGCTCCGCTGAGTTAAATGATACCAAAGATTGTACTGTGCATACAGATGGAGTGTTATATTTGCGCAAAAAGTAAAACAGTATGAGTGCAGATACATTTGAAGTCACAGGAGGGAAGAAGCTAAAAGGAGACCTAGTTCCTCAAGGAGCAAAAAACGAGGCATTACAAATTTTGTGTGCTACGCTTTTGACCACGGAAGATGTCACCGTGGAGAATGTACCCAATATCCTAGACATCAGAAGGCTAATCAATTTATTGAAAGGCTTAGGTGTCAAGGTGACTAAGCTAAGTGATAATGACTTTGTATTTAATGCAGCAAATATAGATTTGGAATTCTTCAAATCAGATGACTACCAAAACGAAGCTAAACATATCCGTGGCTCGGTGATGTTGATCGCGCCTTTGCTAGCTAGATTCGGCAGAGCTTATCTTCCAAAACCAGGAGGAGATAAGATCGGAAGAAGAAGACTTGATACCCACTTCAATGGTTTAAAAAAATTAGGCGGAGAATTTCATTTCGACGAAACTGAAAATACCTTTTCCATTCAAACTGATAAACTGAAAGGCGCTTATCTATTATTAGAAGAAGCATCCGTTACGGGCACTGCCAATATCGTCATGGCCGCCGCACTGGCAGAGGGTACTACTCAAATATATAATGCCGCCTGTGAACCTTACCTGCAACAACTTTGCAAAATGCTTAACGGCATGGGTGCAAAAATCAGCGGTGTAGGATCTAATAAATTAAACATCGAAGGAGTAAGCTCACTAAGTGGAGTCAAACATCGCGTCTTACCAGATATGATCGAAATTGGTTCATTTATTGGACTTGCGGCAATGACTCAATCTGAAATTAGAATTAAAGATTGCGCCATACCTGAGCTAGGAAATATCCTTCCCGTTTTTAGAAAGATGGGTATCGATCTAAAGATTGAAGGAGATGATATTTTTATTCCTGCGCAGGAGTCCTACGAAATTCAGACTTTTATTGACGGGTCTATCTTGACGGTATACGATGCACCGTGGCCAGGTTTTACGCCTGATTTGATGAGTATCATATTAGTGATGGCTACTCAAGCCAATGGTAGTGTGCTCATCCATCAAAAGATGTTTGAATCCAGATTGTTCTTTGTGGATAAGTTAATCGATATGGGTGCTCAGATTATTTTGTGTGACCCACATCGTGCCACCGTTATTGGTCTTAATCGCCAAACACAATTGAGGGGTATCGAAATGACTTCTCCAGATATACGTGCTGGAGTATCACTACTCATAGCTGCCATGTCCGCTAGAGGAAAATCTATCATCAAGAATATCCATCAAATAGATCGAGGGTATCAGCAGATTGATAAACGATTGAATGCGATTGGGGCTGAGATAATTAGGTTGTAGTTAAAAAAAGAACGCCACCAACTTATTCAAAAGTCAGTGGCATTTCTCTTTCATAGCTTCATGTTTTTTGTAATGGACCTTTATGTAGATTTGGTTTTTTGCCTGTTTTCAATTGGATGTTTGGAGTCTTGTTTTCATTTGATTTTTTTGAGGTATTTATTACTTAAATCCGAAACCAACTTGTAGTCCTACCCAAGTTTGGTATCCGCCACCTCTGAGAATCATAGGGTTGTAATTGATCTGCCAAGTGATTCCATTTTTCAAAGGAGAGAATCTGTATCCTACGGTTGCGAATCCTCCAACTACTCCAAATCCATCTACTTCTACAGGACCGTTTCCAAAGTCAGGGCCGCTGCCCTTTATAGATGCATATACTGGTAGGACACCTACGCCAGTAACAAAACCATGTCTTTTCTTTCCCACAATATGATTAAATTCTAATGGGAAAGTAACCAATCCTAGGCTAGCACTATTGCCACCTTCATTACCACTTACAGAAAGTCCTCCGATACCAGCTCTGAATCCGATACCATCCATTTGACCTCTCTTGAGACGCATGTCAAAATTAACTCCATGTAAGATGTGTGAACCTAATAATTCAACGGTAATACTTTTGTGAAATGAGTCAAACTCTGGAATTTCTTTTCTCTTTTGAGCAAAGATACTCGTAACAAAAAATAAGAATGCTGCGGTAATAAAAATTGAATTTTTCATGATGTGTGATTTTAGGTTTTTAATTGTTTTCTTATGTATAAATTTTATAAGTTGTTGTTTGATAATCAATTATAGGGCGATAAACTTTTGTCTGCAAATCATTTCATAATCTTTAGCTTTTTATTAAGTGAATTCTATTGTGTTTTAAGAAAATTTAATATTTCGATACGACCCATTTTGATTTCCATAACTTGTGTTTTTTTAACACAAAGGGTAGACAGACAGAGACAAGGCACGCCTTGTCTTGCGCAAGATTTTCAAATTCCCTTCCCACCCATCACCCAATACACCCTTTGCGACTCGCCGCAGGCGACCAAGCTCGACAAGCGAAGTGCGTTAGAGGCTAGGGGTGGAAGTGGTATATCCATCGTGGGTAGGATATGTGCGCATGCATGGATGTAGTAACGGACGACCCGACCGCAGTGAAGCGCGCGGTAGACCCCAAACAATCGACGTTCATTTTAAGGAAGGTGTTTACAATGGTAAGTCCTTCAATTCATAATTATTTTCCGACCGCAGCGAAGCGCGCGGGAGACCCCAAATAAAGATGATGACTAACAATGGAAAAATTCATAATCCATAACTCATAATTCATAATTATTTTTCACTAACTTGGTAGAATAAATAGTAGCATGAATAAATTTATCCTAGTCGCGTGCATGCTCATCGGAGTGCTCATAGCTTTTTCGAATATAGATGCACATGATTTTTCCACAACAAAGTCAAACGAAAAACCGAGTGTAGAATCAGCTGCAGTCTTTGATAAAATGATGCAAGTCATCACCCATAAACGCTGCGTCAATTGTCATCCCTCTGGAGATAGACCTCGTCAAGGGGAAGATAGTCACTTGCATTATTTTGGGGTGCAAAGAGGAGCGGATGGTCAAGGACTAGCGGGGTATACTTGCGCGACGTGTCATCACGAAAAAAATAATATTTATGCTGGTGTGCCTGGTGCCCCGCACTGGGGGTTGGCTCCGTCAAACATGGCTTGGGAGGGAAAGTCTAAAATAGAAATCGCTACTCAGATGATGGATCCCACTAGAAATGGCGGCAAAAATGCGCAGGAAATTCTCAAGCATCTCACCGAAGATGAATTAGTCCTATGGGCATGGGATCCAGGGGTAGATGATGAAGGAGTGCCTAGAGAGACACCGCCACTCTCCAAAGAAGAATGGATCTCAACTGTCAAAGAGTGGATTAATAATGGTGCCATTATTCCATCAGAATAATACTACTCTTCTTATAAATTTGAATTCAAAAATATGATATCATTCAAGATAAATAAAGAATTAAAATCTGTCGATGTAGATGGTGACACGCCATTGCTATGGGTGATTAGAGATGAGCTGGATCTCAAAGGAACGAAGTTTGGTTGCGGTAAAGCTGCCTGTGGAGCGTGTACTATACATGTAGATGACATGGCCGTTCGCTCCTGTTCGTACCCCGTAAAAATGGCAGAGGGCAAAGAAATTACCACCATAGAGGGATTAGGAGTAGATGGTGAATTACACCCTGTGCAGCGGGCTTGGAAAGAACATGTCGTGCCACAATGTGGATACTGTCAGCCAGGTTTCATGATGGCTACTGCGGCTATGCTAAAGAAAATTCCAAAACCTACGGATGAAGATATTGATAATAATATCATCAACGTATGTCGATGTGCGACCTACTACCGCATGCGAAAAGCAATTCATCGCGCAGCCGAGTTATCTTCAGAAAGTAACACCTAATAAATAAGACAACGATGGCAAAAGATAAAAAGAAAGGCGTGAAGCGTCGTAAATTTTTGAAGTACTCTGGTATGGGTTTGGCTTTGATGCTGGGCGGCACTTGGCTTGCGCGTAATCCCATTCGACGTAGCATTTTTGCGAGTAGTGAGACGACAATCGGACCATATTTAGGAGATACGTCCCCCATGCTTTGGTTGCAAATATCTCCTCAAAATGAGATCCTTCTCCACAGTTCAAAAGTAGAAATGGGGCAAGGTACCTTTACTGGATTGGCGCAACTGGTAGCAGAAGAATTGGAAGTGTCTATAGATAAAGTAAAGGTCATACACGCCGAGACAAAGTCTGGTAATGTAGATGGTTTTGCTACGGGCGGGAGTATGTCGATCGCAACACTTTGGAAGCCACTGCGCGAGATGGCAGCCACTATGCGCGAGATGATGCGGACTAAAGCGGCTGAGAAAATGGGTGTCCAGTCTGAGACACTAAACTTATCCGATGCAGTATTTACTGCTGCCGGAAATTCTATGACATTCGGTGAGGTCGTAGCGGATGTTGAGGAGTGGGATATACCAGATGCGCCGACACTCAAGCCTAAGTCAGAATTTAAAGTGATCGGAAAAGCTCTACCCAGAATCGACTTACATGACAAGGTGGTTGGTGCTCCGATATTTGGTATTGATGCGTCCTATCCAGATATGCTGTATGCTTCTGTGGTGCGACCCAGATTGATCGATGCCAAGATGTCAAACTTTGATATCAGCGAAGCCGAGAAAATGCCTGGTGTAGTCAAGGTCGTGAATGAAGGCGATCTGGTTGCCGTAGTGGCCAAGTCTCAAGTAGAGGCAAATAAGGCAAGAAAGAAAATTAAATTTGACTATAGTACAAATCAAGAATGGAATATAGCAGATGTTAATAAAGCGATCACAGTAGGTAATGGTATCAAGACGGTGATTCAAAAACAAGGAAAAGAGGTTGATGATATTGACGAAGAAGGCGAAGTGATTAGCCTAGAGTTTAGATCGCCCATAGGTGCGCATGCACAGATGGAGCCCAATGGGGCAGTGGCTAACTTTCAAGACGGTACAGTGGAGATTAAAGTGTCAACTCAAGTTCCCAAGATCACTAGAGACGAAGTAGCAAAGGCGCTGGGTATCGATAAGGATAAGGTCAATATCATACCGACTTATCTAGGGGGTGGATTTGGACGAAGACTTCACACGCCCAATGCAATCCAGGCCGCAAGATTGTCGCGTGCAGTTGGCAAACCTGTTAAGTCCTTTCTGGATCGAAAACAAGAATTTCAAAACGATACGTTTAGACCTCCGTCACACCATGTCATGAAGGCACGAGTGGCGCCCAACGGGGACATCCTTGGATTGGAGCATCAGCTTGCTGGAGGCGATACTTTATTTAATTATCCACTACTTCCAAATATCGCAAACGCGGCGATTCGAGCGGATATAGGTTCTATCCGTGGCGGCTCTATTATGTATGATGGCTTAGCAAATTATCGAGCAACATATTATCATTCGGACTTACCATTTGCGACTAGCTTTTGGCGAAGTCTTGGTCTCTTAGCCAATACTTTTTCCATAGAGAGTTTTATGGATGAACTTGCCTTGAAGACAAAACAAAGCCCAATTGATTTGCGGCTCAAGTACCTGACTAGTGAAGATCCGCACAAAGTTCGCATACAAAATGTCATCAAAGCGGTTGCTGAAAAATCTGGCTACACCGATGAGGTAGTAGCAGGTCGAGCTATGGGTTTCGCGGCTTCGATTGATGCGGGTTCGCCTTGTGCGCAGGTTGCGGAGGTGTCTATTGTGGATGGCGAGATCAAGGTACACAAGGTGACGGCAGCGCTAGATTGTGGGATTGCAGTGAATCCTGATCAGGTACGCGCTCAGGTAGAGGGCTGTATTTGCATGGGCATCAGTGCTACACTTTTTGAGCAGATGGATCTCAAGGATAATAAATTATATCCGGTGAATTATGGTGCTTATGAAATGGCCTTGATGCGAGATTCACCCAATGAGATCGATGTGATTTTAGTGGAAGGTGCAGATTTTGCAGGGCCAGTAGGGGAGCCGCCATTGGGCCCGATCGGTGCTGCCATTGGCAATGCTGTTCGCAGATTGACAGGTCAGCGGTTGACAGATTTACCTATGAAGTTGGGGTAAGATATTTTGGGTATGCCACCGTGTTTATAATGGCTACCTGAAAGAGGTAGCCATTATAAACACGGTGTCGGGCTATACCGGGCTCCCTATTCGGTCGGTGCTACGCACTATCCGCTATCGCGTATCCCCTCACTATCCCTCATACAAAAAACTAGATTTTAGTGAAAGACTTAGTTTACTATTTCAAATTCAACTCTTCTATTTTGTGCCCTACCAAGCTCCGTTATATTGCCAGCGATAGGTTGCAACTCGCCAAATCCTTTCCACTTTATTCTGTTTTTAGGAATACCATTTTCGATAAGAACCTGGGATATGAATTTTGCTCTTTTTTTGGACAGAGATAGATTTAATTTGTCATTTCCCACAGAATCAGTATGGCCATTAATTCTAATTTTGACGTGTGTATTTAGATTTAGATAATCTACTAATTCTGTCAAAGCGACCGTAGATTTTTCATCGCCTAGATCTGTTGAACCAGTTTTGAAATGAACTTGATTAAGTGGAATAATATTTCCAGTTGTCAATGTAGCATCTGTTCTTAGTTCATCAAACCCCTTTAACTCTTCCACCAAAACATCATCTATAAGATAGTAACCGTATTTCACCTTAGGCGTTTCTCCAGCTTTTTGAAATTGCCCTAAATAGAGTTTATCGTACCTAGTCTTTGGCGTAAAATAGCCGGATACTCTTATCCACTCCTTATAGGTAATGACCTGGCCTTTCTCTGCTGTGATTTGAGGATCACCAAGTAGCATCTTCCCATCCACATTTTTCATTGCTTTAGATGAAAACAGAATCCCGAAATTTTCATCTAGAACTTGATCTGCCTTATTGCGCGGACTGATAGTGTATGACAGCCGTGTCCAAAACTCTACATAATAAGTTCTATTTGGAATTAAGCTTTCTATTAAATCAACTGTGACACATTCTACCCAGTGATCTTCAGAAAATTGAATTCCTATCATATTAAGCCCTGTTTTAGGCGAAGGAGGTGTGATATATTTTTCTTTGAAAACTGGAGTTATTAGATCGGGAGAAGCAGTATTGGCACTAGTCCAATTATTAATTGCACGATCAAATTCTAAATTATTCTCGGTGAATTCAACAATGCTTTCGTTCACAAGTTCAAAACTTGGATTGGGAACCAAATTCTGACATAGAATTGGGAAGTTGAGAAATACAATTAGAACAATGGTTAACTTCATTTAATAATGAATGAGTTCTAGTGCATAACGAGTATTTAACTAATAGTTACAGTACTCATGATTTTGAAGATTTAAATTGGAATATTGGGTAGTAGTCTCAATGAGAGGAAAAGCATAAGTTACAAACTAGAGGGCACCTCTATCAACCTCATTCAAATGCCCACCGAAATTTTACAAATTTCTATCTTATTTTGCATCTTGAACTATTTCGTTGTTCTTCAGTCGCTTAGCAAAAGCTAAACTTCTTCATCACGCCTTCCCGTTGCTAAAACGGGACAAGCTATATTTCAAGTGCAAAATAAGATTGGGCTATTCTCAGAGGTTAATAGAGGTCCCCTAGAATAAATAAGCAGCAACATCATTACGATATTGCTGCTTTAAAAATACTAAGGTTTTTTGAAATTAGTATTCGGTGGGGGGGGTATTGCTTATTAATAAAAAGTAACTTTTCCACTATGTATATCATACATAGCTCCTACGATTTCTATTTCTCCTGCTTCTTTCATTTCAACAAGTACAGGACTTTTTTCCATAATGTTTTTGATAGTCAGTTCTACATTCTTTTTAGCAACTGCATTGACAAAATCAATGTTTTTAGAATTTCTTTTGCTAGCATCCATTGGTTCAGCCACACCATCAACAGCAGGCTTTATCTTAGTTAACATAGCTGTTAGATTGCCAAGTTCAGCACCATCACAAGCACCTTTTACAGCACCGCAAGCAGTGTGACCGAGTACCACTATTATCTTTGTTCCTGCAAGCTTACACGCGAATTCCATACTACCAAGGATATCCGTATTGACAAAATTACCTGCCACTCTGATACTGAAAACGTCACCTATACCTTGATCAAAAACAAGCTCTGCAGATACTCTAGAATCAATACAGTGTAATACAGTGGCAAATGGATACTGACCAGTACTGGTATCTTGTATCTGTTTTAAAAGGTCTCTGCCTGCCTGCTTGTTTGCTGTGAATCTAGCATTTCCCTCCTTTAACATATCTAATGCAATACTTGGAGAAATTTGAGATTGTGTCTCTGCAGTTTGAGTGTTAGTATTTAAAATTGCTAAGTCCATTGTACTTAATTTTTTATTTAGCCAATTCAGGCTTGCTATTGAGAAAATCTTTATAACTAGTTGGATTATCTATATTACCACTTTGAGATATCAACCTAATATTTATATTTCGATTCTGAGCCTTTACAGAAAAGTCTTCCAAGATTTCGATGATATCATTATCCAAAAATCTTGTTTTACGTACATCCAGCTCCAAAAATGAATTTTCAGGTAATCTATCTAATTCGTTTAAGATAGCACCTTTATTAAAAAAAGTTACCTCTTCGGCAAAGGTCATTTTTATTTTTTCTTTTCCATCACTATGATCTTCGATATGTAAGAAGTGAGAATTTTGATAGCTCTTATATAGTATTATGAAAATACCCACAGAAAGACCGAGACCAATACCAATCAACAAATCTCCAAAGATGATCCCAAGTACAGTAACAATAAAGGGTAAAAATTGCTTCCAACCTAAATTGTACATCACTTTGAATAGTGCTGGTTTAGCTAGTTTAAAACCAACAATAAGTAATATCGCTGCTAATACCGACAAAGGAATCATGTTTAAAATACCTGGTACCAATATGACAGATATCACCAAGAGAAAACCGTGAATAATCGCTGACATTTTGGTTTTACCTCCTGACTGAATATTTGCAGAACTTCTCACAATAACTTGTGTGATAGGAAGTCCACCGATAAACCCAGAAATCATGTTACCTGCACCTTGAGCCATGAGCTCACGGTTAGTTGGTGTTACTCTTTTTTCGGGGTCAAGTTTATCCGTAGCTTCTACGCATAGCAACGTTTCAAGGCTTGCTACTAGTGCAATGGTGAAAGCCGTCACCCAAACAGCTGGGGTAGTGATCACTGCAAAATTTGGAAAACTAAATTGCCCCAGAAAAGAATTAAAGTCCGAAGGGACTGGTACCGCTACCAAGTGACTGGGATCAATGCCGTAGGCTGTCCCCTTAGTTACATTGTAGTATACAATTCCTAATACTACTGCAACTAGTGGTCCTTGAACTATCTTGAAAAATTTGCCTTTCTTCGAAAGTACTTTATCCCAAAGGAGCATGATAGATAGTCCAACTATTGCAATAATGGTTGGTCCAATGCTTACGTTATTTAGCATTACAAAGAGCTCTGAGAAGGTATTTTCACCATCTGCTTGAAAAAATGCCATATCTCCTTCAGAAACTACATCGTATCCAAAAAAGTGGGGAATTTGTTTTAGTATAATGATGATACCAATACCTGTAAGCATTCCTTTTATCACGGAGGATGGGAAATAATATCCAATGATTCCAGCTTTTAGGATGCCAAATAGCAATTGGATAGCTCCGCCTAATACAACTGCTACTAGAAAGTTTTCGAATCCCCCTAATGAACCGATAGCGGTGAGCACTATCGCAGCAAGTCCAGCAGCGGGACCACTCACACCTATCTGTGATCCACTCAACATACCTACGACGATTCCACCTATAATACCAGCAATAAGGCCAGAGAATAATGGTGCACCACTCGCTAAGGCAATACCTAAACATAAAGGCAGGGCGACAAAAAATACAACTACTGCTGCTGGTACATCTGACTTTAAGTTTCCAAAAAGAGAAACTTGATTTCTTGCATCCATATTAGATAAGATTGATTGTTTTTTAGAAGCACTGATTTTGGTAGTAAGGCTTAGCTGGTGTTGATTTACTTATGGTAAAGTACAATAATTCTGTAAATATATCACAAATGACAGCAATGCTATCATAAACAGCAGTAAAAATGCTTTTGTTTATAGATTTAATAAATTTTTAAATTAGTTTTGCCCTATGGAAATAAGGTTTGAACTGTGTCCTAGTCTTTCTCACCGTGACCCTCAGGAGACTGAATTGGGGAAGAAAATAATAGAATACAGTATTATTTTGATAGAGAAGATTGGTTTTGAGGCATTTACATTCAAGAAGTTGGCTAATGAGATTGGATCTACAGAGAAATCTATATATCGATATTTTGAAAATAAGCACCTACTATTAGTGTTTTTAACCTCTTGGTACTGGGAATGGGTGCGCTATCTTATTGAGATAAATATTAAAAATATTGATGAGCCTTGTTCCAAACTCAAGAAAGCTATCCAAAACTTGGTCATAGCAACCGCTGAAAATCCTGGCAATAAGTATATAAACGAAAATTTACTACATAAAGTCGTGATTCAGGAGGGCGGTAAAGCATATCATATCAGAGATGTAGATGATGAGAATAAGGTAGGAATGTTCCTTTCGTATAAAAATTTAGTCAAGGTAGTTGCCGATATTATTCTAGAGATTGATCCTAAATTTAAATACAGCGAGAGTTTGTCGAGTAATCTTTTTGAGATGGCAAATAACCAAATTTATTTTGCTGAGCATCTACCAAAGCTGTCCAGTGTGTCTAGTGGCAATAAGTTGGATCAAAATTTAATTGATATGCTATGGTTCTTTTCTGCTAAGATCTTGGATCAAAAGGTGTAAATTCTATAGACCTCATATCAAACTAATTGTAATTAAGGATTGAGTGCGACGACTATGTATTGGTACTTCAATGTTGTATCATCTGTAACGATACGTTTAAACCCAGCCTCATCAATGAGATTTTCCATCTTGAATAAGGGAATACGTTCTTCACGTGGAGGAAAGAATTCAGGAATCTCTTTCATCTTATAATCAACGATCACGAGCCGTCCGCCTACCGGCATCTTGTTACGAAGGTCTTGCAAATAAGCGACCTTGTTTGTGATATAGGTCAGTGTACTCGAGATGAGAATAACTTCCACCTCTTTATCCATGAGTAATGGATCCTCGGGTTTTACAAGTCTAGTCTCTATTTTATCGCCCAGGAGGTTTTTGGTCTTGGCTTTCATTTCTTCCATAAAGCTTATGGCCTCTTCATCAATATCTAGTGCAAGTACTCTTTTAACGTTAGTATTGGCCGCAACAATAAAACTAAAATAGCCGACCGGACCTGCTCCAACATCGGCCATGGTTTTTCCCTCTAGATTACCTAAGTGATAAATGATCAAGTCTGGTCGTTGCCAAAGATCTCTATTGTCACTTGAAAAAGCATCTTCCTTCCCTGTACTCATCCCTTTGATGGGATTATTGACACCTAGTGGAGACTCGTTTTCGTGCTTATGTCCTTCATGCTCCTCGTCATTGTGATGCTGATGCCCATGTGTCTGTTCTATTGGATATCGCTTGCCTGAACCCTGGCTATCCAGACACGAAGACAGTGTCACTAGTAGAAATATTATACTGAGGTTTTTCATAAGTATTTTCGGTACACTACAAATATACGTTACTTATCAATATCAATATTATAGATATCTAAGTAATAGATATTAAAAAAATGTTACGGCAATCAAACGACTAGGATTATTGAGCTATACCATGTAAATTTCATTATGTTTAATAGAAAGTACTCTTTATTTTTCATCCTGTTTATTAGCCTATTAATGACCTGTACCTCCATTGAAAAAGTCTTTGAAAAAGGGGATTATAATGGAGTTATCAATAGATTGGATTATAAAGCGACAAAAGGGATATTGATGGACGAAGATGTCACTTTTCTTCTCCAAGCAATTAATAAGAAATTAGATAAGGAAAGAGTCTGGCTTGGGCAAAAGCTAGACTCTGATGAAGGTGAAGAGTGGATACAAGGGTATCAACGCTTAGATGAAGTAGCTGAATTACAAGTCGAATTTTCTTCATTTAAACAAATTGATAAAAATAATGTCAATTGGATTGATATTGAGAGGTGGGACATTGCTTACGGAGATGTCTTAGGTAATTATCATACGGAGACGTATGAGGAATTGTACGAAAGAAATATCGAGACTAACAATAAAAATTTTCTGATAGAAGCCTACTATGAATTGAATAAAGTGGCTCACTTTGATCAAGAGGTGCTTCATATTGATAGCTTGCGATCCGCCATTGAAATAGAAGGTGTACGTAAGCTTAATTTAGATTTTAAAGATGAATCATTCAATTTATATGAATTGCATCATTTACAATATTATGTAAATCCTAGTAATTCTCAATGGTCTAACTATGGAGATTTTAGTTCTCCTGACTTTTCCGTCTTTGTGATTTTGGATGAAATAGACAAGGATGAACAGAGGATTGAAAATCAGGTAGAATATACAAATGATATTATTGTCGATTATGATGTGCAAACCGATAACGATGGAAATGAAGTTCAATTGCCAATCACTGAAGTTATTGCAGCTTTGGTCAACGAAGTACAGTTTCAATATACAGTGGAGGTGAAAGTTAGAATTGACATCTATTTAAATGATGGTGCAGAACTAGTATCAAGTGACACCTTTACAGGAGAAAGTATTGGACAAGAAATAGAGTATTATATAATAGACGGAAATATTCAAGCGATTCCACCAAATATTAGTCTAAATTCTGGCACACCAAATTCTACTACTTTTAATTACGATTATGATGAATTAATTGAGGATGCGCTAGAACAGGCAAGTGATGATGTTGAAAGTTTTTTAGAAAATTGGTAGATGTCATTACGCATACTTTTATATTTATGTAGAGATTAAAATAGAGTTGAAATGAAATTCAAGAAAAGACTAACCCAAATATTATTGTATGCTGCATTTGCCTTCATTCCTATCTGGCCTTATTTTACGTATAGTGAGCTAATCTATACTATTAGCAGATATTGTTATCTCATTCTCGGCTGGTTATATCTTGGACTTTTGATTTGGATTATGGGCAATCTAATTATTAAACTGGGTGAGCTGCTTACTGGGCTAGTTCAGTCTAGGGAAATAATAAAAGATAGTCCTGAAAATATACCACACAGATCCAACTGGCGTAGTCTAATATTGATAGGATTGGTTTCAATTGGCGCTATTGCATATTTTGTGGGAACGCCTGCCATCGTTTTCATCCCAATTTGTATTGGGATATCGTGGGCGCTTGTGTCTCTGTTTATGAACAGCAAATCTAAGAATAAACAAATCGAAAATAGATTGTTTAGGACTACTCTAATATTGTTTGGGTTGAGTACAATTGGATTTTTTGGAGGATCAACATTATTGACATATACTCAAATGTATAAGTTCAATAGTATCGTGAAAAAATTAGTATTGTATGAAGCGAAAAATGGAGGAAGTCCCATCAATCTAGAAGAGTTAAATCTAGACGATAAAATAGGAGATTCACCACTATACAGTATCCGTTTCTCTAGTTTAAGTCTTAGCGATGAAAACTGTAAAGCAAAATTCACATATAAAACTGCGATTCTTTTTGATTTTGATACAGATTGTGATGTTAAGTGTTGCTTAGATAAACCTAAAGGACCTCCTTATGAGTTCATCGCGAATGGATATGCAGATTATAAATGGTATAGATTCTGTTCCCATTAAACCTTGAGTCCACTACGGAAACTAACGAATTGCACAAAATGTAATTTTTTGGATGAGATTTTTGGTTTTCGAAATTCAGTGATGCCTGAGCATCAGTGTATTGAGAAAATGAAAAATATCGCCGAAAGAAACATTTTTGGTTTTGTGAGTTTCCGTAGTGGACTCAACCTTTATAAAATACTTTTACAACGCGTACATATCCGCAAAGATATTTTCAACCAAACGAATCACAGGCCTACTTTTACCAGCATAGTTATTGATGATAATACTAAACGCGATCGTCTTTCCAGATTGCGATTCTACATACCCCGTATAACTTCTGACTCTTTCCATACTGCCAGATTTTCCAAATAGATGCCCAGCTATGGGTTCATTTTTCATGAGGTATTGTAATGTCCCTTGGCGACCTATGATAGCTAAAGTAGATCTGTAGTCGCGATAAAAATCGGGCTTTTTAAAGACATAGCTTAGGTATTCGGTAAAGTGTCTACTGCTAATACCATTGCGTGGTGACATCCCACTGCCATCTATCAAGTATAAGCCGTCTGTATTAATATTCTTAGCCTTTAGATGATCGTAGATAGTTTGTATTCCATTTTTAAAATCACCAGGTTTACCTTTTTGCTTTTCGCCTATAGTTTTTAATAATGCTTCAGCATAGAGATTAATGCTTTTGCGATTTGTCTCGGTAACTATGTCTAGTAGTTTAGGAGAATAATGTGTTATAAGTTCTAGAGCACCCGAAAGATAGGGCGTATTAAAAGTGTAAAATGGCGCTACGGTAGTTGTGATGTTTCTTTCTTTTAGCGCTTCATTCAAAAGTTGAGCAGCTAATAAAGGCGGCTCTGGTACACTTCCTTTTATTTTAAAAGAACCATTACCCGCAGGTATACTCCCACGTAAAAATTTCTTGTACCCGTAAGGTGCCCCATAGATATAGGCATTGTCTCCAGAGTTGCTAGATCCAGAGGTCAATTCATTTATAAATTCCAAGCCTTTGATTTCTGGATCAATACCACAACACTCTGGAGCTTTACCTGAGGAAGGATTTTGATCTAAAAATAAATCATAGTAATTCTCTCTAATATTGAGTCCCCAAACTCCACCTGCATAATAATTACCCAAATCATACCAAGGCCAAGAGTCGCCGACGGGTGCTGTATCAAAAGCGTCTGATACTGCGATTACACCACCACTAATCTTGCTGATACCAGCCTTAGCCGTTGCGTCAGCAAGTTTTAAAAATAAAGTCTTCGAACTATCGGTATAATCACTTTTTGGAGCACCTAGTGTTGGATCACCACTGCCTAGAATATAGATATTATCGTTAGCCGTTACAAGCTTGGTTTCATATCTAAAATTTATTCCTAATCTCTCCATCGCAACGCCCGTGGTAATCAGTTTTAAAGAGGATGCAGGGATCAAAGATTTATTTTGATCATACTGCGCAACAGTCCTGTTGCTGTTGAGGTCTTTGATGTGAATACTGATCGATGCATTTTTCATGGAAGCATCATTGACCAATGCGTCAACACTGCTTTGGATCTTTTGTGCGTATATATTAGTTGTCAATAGCTGAGCCAAGATCATTAAAAAAATCATCAAAAAAACTTTACGCATATATTCAGTATTGAAATAGTATTAATAGAAATGATCTTTAATCTTACGAGGTACCTTGCTTGTTCTTACTTTTTTCACTTTGAACCCTTTCTAGGTAATCTACGATTTTTCCTGCTACATCTATCTTAGTGGTATTTGTGATACCCTCTAATCCTGGAGAAGCATTTACCTCTAAGATTAATGAACCTTTGTCGGATTGTAACATGTCCACACCGCCAATTTTTAGGCCCAAGATATCACAGGCTTTGATGGCAGTCGCTTCTTCTTCCGTACTCAGGGTGATAGCTTCAGCATTTCCTCCACGATGTAGGTTAGATCTAAAGTCACCGTCCGTAGCAGATCGTCGCATCGCGGCTACGACTTCGCCATCTACAACAAAGGCACGGATATCTGCCCCTTTAGCTTCCTTGATAAATTCCTGTACGATAAATTTCTGCTCTGTCTTAGAAAAGGTCTCGATAATTGTCTCTGCCGTTTTATAATTTTCTGCTAAGACCACACCTACTCCGTGCGTACCTTCCAACAATTTTATAATCAAAGGCGTGCCACCCATCATCTCAATGACGGCCTTGGGGTCTATGATATCATTGCTGTAATAAGTCTTAGGTACACCGATACCTTCGTTGACCAAATACTGAGAACACATCAACTTATCTCGCGATCTGAGAATCGCTTCAGAAGAAACGGCAGTGGTTATTCCCATACGCTCAAACTGTCGCACTACACTTACCCCATGAAAAGTATAGGGAGATCCAATGCGAGGAATGCAAGCATCCAACTCAGGAATAGCCTCATTCCCATAGACCAATTTTGGGCTGTTGTCCTCTAGAAGAATATCGCAAGACATATAATCAAAGACCCGCACTCTGTGCCCTCTGGCTTGTGCAGCTCTAAATAAGGCTCTGGTAGAAAAGAGCTGAATTGACCTTGATAGTATTCCGATAAACATATTAACTATTTGCTTGAAAATAAGAAGAATATTTGATTTTACGTTAACCAAAAAGTAGTTCTCAGGGATATTCTTTATATTGACAAAAAACCAGTCAATATGGAGCCCTTGGATCAGGAGAAAGAATCGGTATATAATCTAAACGATAAGCGTGTAGAAAATGCTTGGGCGATGTTTGATTGGGCCAATTCTGCATATGCCTTGGTTATTACCACGGCTGTGTTTCCTGTCTATTTCACTTTGGTTACAGAGGATAGCTTTGCTCTTTTTGGACGAGTGATGAAGAATGATGAGCTCCTATCCTATACCATCAGCTTTGCTTATGTAGTCATTGCTTTTACCTTGCCACTGCTTAGCGGTATTGCTGATTATGGGGGTAAGCGTATGAGCTATATGAAGTACTTTACATGGATGGGCGCCTTGGCTTGTGCGTCATTATTTTTTTTCCAAGGAATGGATACTTTGTGGATAGGCCTAGCTGGATGTGCTATAGCAGTAATTGGTTTTGCAGGAGGACAGATATTTTATAATTCTTTTCTCCCTTTGATTGTTACAGAAGAACATTATGATCGGGTGAGTGCAAAGGGTTTTTCTCGAGGCTACTTTGGGTCTGTTATATTACTGGTGGTAATATTAGCTATGATACAGTTTCATCAAAGCCTAGGGTTTGAGAATGAGCTAGGTGTAATGCGAATAGGCTTCATCATGGTGGGGGTATGGTGGATTGGATGGGCGCAGATTCCATTCCGTAGATTACCTCAGCATCAGAGTAGGGGAGAGCAAGTCAACCTAATAACCAAAGGATTCAACGAACTTAAAAAAGTATTCCAATCTCTTAAACATCAAAGAAATACCAAGCTGTTTTTAGGATCATTCGCTTGCTACATAGCTGCAGTACAAACGGTCATTGCGATGGCTTCTGTTTTCGCAGTTAAAGAACTAGGATTTGAATCTTCAGAATTGATTATGCTGATTTTAATGCTTCAGCTGATCGGAGCAGTAGGCGCTTGGTTATTTTCTCGAATGTCAACCATGTTTGGAAACAAAGCTTCACTGATGACCATCATTGTTATTTGGACTTTAGTGATTGTAGCTTCATACTTCACAACCACTAAGCCTCAGTATTATGTTGTTGCTTGCGTAGTTGGATTAGTGATGGGAGGTGTCCAATCGATGTCAAGATCTACTTATTCAAAATTGATCCCTGCCACTGAAGAAAATTCATCTTCCTACTTTAGTTTCTTTGATGTCTTAGAAAAAATTTCCGTCTCGATTGGTTTATTAATATTTGGTATAATAACTGGTATGTACGATATGCGTACCGCGATCCTATCTCTGATAGTATTTTTTGTTGTCAGTTTGATTTTGTTATCCTTAGTCAAGGTGGTGAAGGCGAAAGTATAATAACACCTTTGACTAATGTAAAAACGATAAATGACTAGTATATTTTAGATGAAGGACACTTTATTATTAGATCATTTATCCTTATTATGGATCATAAATTCATTACCTTAGTTATATGAGCGAAAGTAATCAAGTGTCTATAAAAGACCTATATATAGAAGGGTAAAAAGATATCAGGGAGTGTTCAATTGAAAATTTGCCAGATGCAGCTCCTTGGATATTTCTTACAGGGGAGAATGGAATGGGTAAAACGGTTTTGTTGCAGGCACTGGCACTAGGATTTAATCCTCAGTCCAAAATTATAAACATTAATAATGGTGATCCTTTTGATAGTTCATTTAAAATTTTAGTTTCTACTTATGAAAATATGGTTTATGAAACTAAACTTTTAAATCCAAGTGAATGGGAAATAATGCCCTACTTGTCATGTTATGGGCCAAGTAGACTACAAGTATTAACGGAGAACGACCAGAATGAAAAGATAGGATATTTGCCTGGCCTAAATAGGTTATTTGGCAATCATACTTTTTTAAAGAATATCGATTTTGAATTGATAATGTGGGAGCTAAAAGCTGGTTTTGAAGGAACATCGCATGAAATGAAAGTAGTTTTTCAGCAAAAGATTGCTTTCACCAAACGTTTGTTTATCGAAATGCTAGACATAAAAGGAGTAGAAATAGATATTGCTGAAAATATAGTTTGGTATCTTGAGAAAGGGACAGATAAATCTACTCTAAAAAAAGTAAGAAGAAATGATCTCGGCGCTGGTTATAGGAATTTAATTGGATTGGTAGGAGATATGATAATTAACTTATCAATAAATCAGGGCATTGTAAATCCATCAGATCTTTGTGGTGTTGTTTTAATAGATGAAATTGAGCTGCACTTGCATCCAAAATGGCAAAAGTCTTTGCCAGCTATTCTATCAAAATTTTTTCCTAAGATTCAATTCATAGCTTCTACACATAGTCCTTTACCTATCATGGGAGCGCCTGAAAATAGTGTGATACTCAAAGTTGATAGAACTGCAGAGAATGGTATTGAAGTCAAAAGATTGAAAAAGGTAGAACAAGATTTAAAATATCTGCTACCTAATGCGGTCTACTCTTCAGACATTTTTGGATTATCAGATTTTGCTTCCAATGATGGAGTTGAAATGGATAAGATCCTTTAAGAAGATTTATATAAAGCGATAGAAGAAAATAGTCAAGTAAGAGAACGATTAGAAAAATTAAAAGATCCAAAGGCATTTCCAGAAGATTTATTTGATAAAGACTAGCGGATGGTATATCGTACAAAGAACGATGCACCAATTGAATTTTTGCACTATAAATGGAATGTACTTAGAGAGCATTGCCTAATTGAGGGCAATTTGCATAAAGCTAATAATGGTTTATATAGAGATGCAAGTATTGAAGTGCTGGATGGTATATATAAAGGTAATTGCGCCTATTGTGAAAGAAAACGCGGGTTTGAGTTGCAAATAGATCACTATAGACCTAGAAAGAAAAGAGATTATGGACCTGAGCCTAAATATCACCAGCCAGGTTATTTTTGGCTAACTTATGAATGATCAAATCTTCTTCCACTCTGTTCAACTTGTAATCGAAAAAAAGATAATCGATTCCCTCTTGTTGGATGGTCAGAACAAAATAGAGTTAGTTGTGCAAGTCCTCTTCTGCAGAAGCCATTGCTGATATAACTATGTTAGCTCAATTGAATGAAACAGAAAATCCACTTTTATTGCACCCTGAATTAGAAGCAGCTCCTGAAAATCATTTTAAATTTTTGAATGATGGTCGTATGGTGGGAAGGACTGATAAGGGTAAAGAGACCATAAAGTTATTAAAATTAAATCGAAGGGATTTGTTACTAGATAGGCTACAAATTCTCAAGTATAACGCAGTCCAGATAAATAGAAGTATGGTTGACTATCTAACTGATCGTAACGAATCTAAATTAGAAGGTGCTCTCGGGAATATATTTTACAAGATCACTTTAGGTCTTGATTCTGATCACAGCTTTAGTCTATCGGTATCTAGAATATTACTTTGGTAGATACTTGGCTTCAAGTTTAATTACAAAAAAGGTTTTGGATTATTTTGAAGAGTTTAAATCGAATCAAAATTTTGCATAAATTTATTCCTTGTCGCGACTACCATGGAGAGTTCGGGATCACAAAACTTATTTCATACATTTCGCGACATGCCGCAGGCATCAAAGCCCGACGCCAGGATGGCGCAGGACAAAGGGTAGTAGCGACATCCCGTTGTCGACATTGTCGATACGGGATACAGCGGATGACCTGGTCTCGTCCTGAGTGAGCCAATTGGCGATACCTAAGGATCGAGATGGCCCCAACCCACCAACAGACCAAAAAAAATAGTCTCACAAAAATTAATTTGCAAGACCATCTTTTTATTTCGTACGAACTATCTCCTTTAAGCCTGAACAGCCACCGCCTCGCGATGAACCAAAGCTTCACGCTCTGGCCCAGTAGATACTAAGGTAACTTTAGTCCCCAAAGCATCCTCCATGGACTGCACGAAAGACTTCAATGTATCAGGCATCTTGTCGAATGAATGAACGCCCTCTAAAGACGACATCCAACCAGGATAAGATTTATATACAGGCTGGATCTTGTCAGAATAATCAAAAGGTACCTCGTCTGTCTGGCTACCATTGATGTCATAATGTGTAGCTGCAGAAATAGCATCAAAGTGATTGAGGATATCGATCTTAGTCAATACCAATTGCGTCACGCCATTCAGCATGATTGTATATTTTAATTGTGGTAGATCAATCCAACCACAACGGCGCGGACGACCAGTCGTAGCACCAAATTCCATTCCCTCCTTACGTAGCTTTTCGCCAGTCTCATCTTCCAACTCAGTAGGGAAAGGACCGCCTCCAACTCTTGTGCAATAGGCCTTAGTGATACCGATCACTTCGCCGATCGCATGTGGTGAGACACCTAGACCGGTGCACACACCAGCTGTAATCGTGTTACTCGACGTCACGTATGGGTATGTGCCATACTCTACGTCTAACATAGAGCCCTGCGCACCTTCAGCCAGTACTTTTTTACCATCAGCCAATTGTTGGTTGATAAAGTATTCGCAGTTGACTTGCTTGAGTGTCTTCAGCAATTGGATCGCCTCCATCCACTTTTCTTCTTGTGCATCTAAGTCAAATTCTATTTCAGGATACATCTTCAACAGACCATAGTGCTTGTCTTTCAACTTCTGGTAACGATCTTCGAAGTCGTCGGCAAAGATATCACCAACACGTAGACCATTTCTACCTGTCTTGTCCATGTACGTCGGGCCGATACCCTTCAGTGTACTACCTATCTTTTCCTTCCCCTTTGATGCCTCAGATGCAGCATCTAACATCCTATGTGTAGGAAGAATCAAATGTGCCTTTTGAGAAATATAAAGTCGCTCTAAGTAGGGTACCTTAGCCTCATCCAATTTTTGCAATTCCTTTTGCAAAGTAATCGGGTCTACCACGACTCCATTTCCAATTACATTGAGTACATCTTTTCGGAATATCCCAGAAGGAACGGTATGCAAGACATATTTTTTGCCATCAATTTTTAGGGTATGACCAGCATTTGGTCCACCTTGAAATCTGGCTACTACCTGATAATCCTTTGCTAAGTAATCTACGATCTTCCCCTTTCCTTCGTCTCCCCACTGTAAGCCCAAAATCACGTCTACTTTCATAGATGTTCTGTTTTATTTTGATTAAAAAAAATAATACCATTTGCATTATAAGATTCAAATGGTGTAAAGACGATAAAATTTGAAACCAAATTTTATCGTCCAGTTAATGGATATAAAAGTGTTTTTTATTTTTGTGTCTTCGGACATGCGCCATCACACTGTCCATACAGATTTAGAGAATGATGTGTGACCTTGAATTTCAAGATGTCGCCCATCATATTTTTTATTTGCTGTATCCTCGGGTCGCAAAATTCGAGCACCTTGCCGCAGTCCACACAGATCAGATGATCGTGCTGCTTAAAGCCATAAGACTTTTCAAACTGTGCTAGATTTTTACCAAATTGATGTTTCTTAACCAGATCGCAGTTGACGAGCAACTCCAGTGTATTGTAAACTGTAGCGCGACTCACGCGATAATTCTGATTTTTCATATGGATATATAGGGCCTCCGCATCAAAATGATCGTCTCGGCGATAGATTTCCTCTAGTATAGCATACCTTTCTGGAGTCTTGCGCAGATTGTTCTGCTCAAGATGTACGGAAAAGATGTTTTTTACCTCTTTTATTATTTTTTCTTGACCTGTGGAGGAAGCCATAAAGCCTATTTTTTGCAAAAATACCTATTATTGAACCAATATACACCATAGAGCAAGCGATATTATCACGCTGTCTAGCCAATATTTAGGTTAATTTTGTGTGAAACAATGATTGATACTAAATAACAATCTAAAAGGCCTATAAGTTGATGCGTTCGATGTGCCCTACCTGAGGCATTGCTTGAAGTGCTTTCTTGACTTGCTTGAGGTGGTCCTTATTGATAACAATGATTTGTAAGTCTGCTATAAATTTACCTTGATCACCACTGATATTTAGACTTCGTATATCTATTTTTAACTCATTGGCTAGTTTGTCTGTGATAGCCCGTATCACACCCACACCACTATCGATACCCGTAATCCTAAGGGTAGTAGCAAAATCACTGATATTCTCATTATTCCATCCGGCACTTACTACACGGTAGCCAAAGTTGGCCAATATATGTGTCGCATTCGGGCAATTGACCCGATGTATCTTGAGTCCTTGATTAGTCACAGGGTAAGCAAATATTTGATCTCCAGGTAAGGGATTGCAGCAGGTAGCAAAAGAGTACTGAAATGTATCCGCTGGCTGATTATCTATGACTAGATTATTCGCCCCTTTGGCGATGATATTTTTATTGTCTATGACTTCTTCTTCCTCAATTACATCTATCTCGTTTACCTCTTCTTCTTCCTCAACGATCTCCGTTAGCAATCCATTCTCGACGTAAAACAGCTTATTGAAATCTGCTATCTTGATATTCTCAAGGAATATTTCATAGTATAAATCCGCCCTACTTTGTAGTCGATAGTATTTGATTAGGATATCAATATTGTCATCAAAATCAATTTTTAGATTTTTGAATTTGCGTTTTAAGGCCTCCTTCGCCAACTGACCTTTCTTCTTTTTCTCCTCTTTCATGGCGGCTCTGATCTTTGAGCGCGCCTTACCCGTGATTACATATTTGAGCCAGGACTCAGATGGTTTTTGGTTTCTACGGGTGACCACATCGAGTTTGTCCCCATTATTTAACACGTAGCCCATAGGTTCGAGCTTCCCGTTCACCTTGATGGATGCACAGTGATAGCCAACATCGGTATGTATACTAAAGGCAAAATCTAGTGCCGTTGCTCCCTTAGGCATCACTTTCATATCGCCCATCGGCGTATAGACATAGACCTCCTCGTTAAACAAATTGGTCTTGAAATCATTGATAAATTCTATCGCATTAGAGTTGGAGTGTTCCAGTATATCTCTCACATTATCGAGCCAGTCCCCAAAGTGTTCCGTCGTAACTTTTTGTCCCTTATACTTCCAGTGGGCAGCAAAACCCTTCTCTGCTATTTCATCCATTCGGTTGGTTCTTATCTGTATTTCGACAAACCTTCCTTTCGGACCGATCACCGTCGTGTGTAGCGATTCGTATCCATTTGCTTTCGGGCTAGTTACCCAATCTTTGAGCCTTTCAGCGATTGGCTTATACACATCTGTGATCAGACTGTACACCTCCCAACAAAGCCGCTTTTCATTTTCCCCTTTAGGTGCATCGAGTATTAAACGCACCGCAAAAATGTCGTAGATCTCTGACAGATCTACCCCTTTATTTTTGATCTTATTCCAGATAGAGTAGATACTCTTGGTCCGGCTCTTGACGACGTATTTTATATCTTCACTATCCAGTTTCGCTAACAGCGGCTGCAAAAAAGAAACAATGTATTTATTACGTGCCTCTTCCGTCTCCTTCAGTCGCGCACTGATATCATTATATTCCTCCGTATTGAGGATCTGCATACACCGATCCTGAAATTCTGTTTTTATTTGATATAATCCTAGACGATGTGCTAGCGGTGCATATATATAGGAGGTCTCGGCCCCTATCTTCAGCTGCTTTTGCTTTGGCATTGATCCGATGGTACGCATATTGTGCAATCGATCTGCCATCTTGATCAGCACCACCCGTACATCCTGTACCAAAGTACTCAACACTTTCTTAAAGTTCTCCGCCTGTTGGTGTTCCGTCTTATAGGTACCATCCAGTTTGGTGAGGCCATCCACGATCAGACCCACTCTTTCTCCAAATAATGTATCTATTTCCTCCTGCTCTATGGGAGTATCCTCGACCACATCATGCAGCAGCGCAGCTAAGATTGCCGTAGCCCCGAGACCGATTTCCTCCGCCACGATCTTCGCCACTGCGATTGGGTGAAATATATACGGCTCTCCAGACTTTCGCCGCTGCTTACGGTGCGCATCATTTGCCAATTCAAAACCCTGTCGAATGTTGGTTTTATCCACCTCATCTAGCTTCGTCTTGATGCTAGCCACCATATCCTGGTATGCCACCTCAATGGCAGCCGCCTCCTTCTCCGTGATCTGTTTTTTTACCGTCGGCATATATTTCTTATCTCAGCACAAAATTAAACAATCTTGTGCTTTATGTAACTACTTATGGTAACGAGATTTAGAGTATAAGTGTTTGGGTATTTTTTCTGGGGTCTACACCTTCCTAACCCCTGCCATCCCTGTGCTGCTTGGTGTCGCTATGATCCGTAGCTCCCTATTCGGTCGGCCCTGCATACCGATGCCTGCCCGACAGGCTAGGCTAAGAAAATCGGTACTTGGTCTGATGCTATAGCATCACTACTACTCAGCGCTAGCCCAAGAAAAAGGAGTTAAAAATTAAAAGTGAAAAGTTAAAAATTATCTCATTTCAAATTAAAAAATTTTCATGTGAAAACTTGTATGTACTTATATGCCTACTTATATGTCTTATTTGTTTTCTGCTCAATTCACTTACAAAAAAGTTTATTCTTTATTCTTAGGACCCCACCTCTTTAAGCTGGGCAGGCTAGAGCAAGCTAACGAAAACTATACAATCAACTCGATCTTGACCTTTTAATTTAAAACATAGTACATTTGCATAGAACACGCTAGCATAGCTAACAGCCAATAGCTTTTAAAAAAAAGTGACTATCCGCATACTGGGTTAGCGATCAAAGAAATTGATTAATGAATTAACTTAATTATTATTTAGGACTCTAGCTGTTTTAAAATTTTAGTTATTATAAGAGAAGAATCATTTTTATTGCAAAATTCAACTTAGGAGAAGACACCCAGTATTGAAGCCTGTCCGTCTACGCTGTAGACAGCCAGACGGGGGTTTAGTGTAGGAATGCTAAAAAAAAGAGTGCTATGCTCAACTGTTTGAGCTTAATCGGCGCTAGGGCGAAGCGATAAAATTACGTTATTGCAGACTATGCAATTGAAAGAAAACTTAAAGCGAGTTTAAAGCAAAGTGCCTTTTTTTAGCATGAGGGAGCGTTAAGAAACCCCGTCTGAATGGCTAGCCGGGCAGGCTTCACAACTGGGCAGTTTTTGTTTCTTTTTGCTGTCAAAAAGAAAGTGAGAGAGAAGCGACCCCTATCTATAACTGTGAAGTCCCTGCGCTCAGGATTTTAAAAGCAAACATCAAATTATACTACCTAACATGCGGATAGTTAGATAAAAAAACTAACACCTAACTCCTAACTCCTAAAACCTAATACCTTTTTAAAAATAAACATTTAAACAACATTAAACACTCTTCTCCATACTGCCTCATGCCCTGGATACACCTCCATGTATCCCAGCAAGGAAAAGCAAACGCCTGCTGCATATCCCAAATCAACTACGGTAACATCAACGACCAAGACCTAGATGAAATCTGGGATGGAGAAAAAATAAAAGCCGTTCGAGAAATTTTCCTTAAAGGAGAGTCAGACAAGAGATGTTTCAACTGCATCCAAAGAGAAGCCGCTGGCGCGATGAGCCTACGGCAAGAAACCTTCGAAAAATTTCCAGACGTCACAGTTGAAAATTTAAAAGCACCGGCCCCTATTTACTTTGACATCCGCTTCTCTAATGTTTGTAACTTTAGATGCAGAACCTGTTGGCACGGCGCCAGCTCCAAGTGGTTTCAAGATGCGAAGCTGCTGGGTACCCAACAAGCAGAACAAGCCATTATCACCAATATAGCAAAATACAATTCATTCATTGAAAAATGTGGGTCTGCACTAAAAAACGCACGAGAGTTTTATTTCGCAGGAGGAGAGCCGCTTGTAATGGAACAACACTACCTATTATTAGAGTGGTTGATAGCGGAGGGGTGTACTTCAGCAAGATTGCGGTACAATACAAATTTTTCTCACCTGAGTTTTAAAGGAGTCAGCATTCTAGACCTGTGGTCGAACTTCCCCGAGGTCGAAGTCATGGCCAGTGTCGATGCTTCCGAAGCACTAGGCGAGTACATCCGCAAAGAATTCAATTGGAATGTTTTTCTCCAAAACCGAGAATTGATTCGAGGGCATAATCATATCCAATTCAAATTATCGCCGACGGTATCTATTTTGAATGTGTTACAACTACCAGATTTATACAAGCAAGCCCTAGAATTAAATTTGATCAATAAGGAAGATTGGTATCTAAATATTTTAGAATTCCCAGGGCATTACAATATTCAAATTCTGCCTGAGTCTTTGAAGACGGAAGTTAGATCGCGCTACGATTTATTTATAGCTTGGGCTAAGAAAAACGAGATTCCTAATTCGGTCATAAGTAGTTTTCAGGATATACTCAATTACATGTATCAGGAATCTGCCAACAGCACAATAAATCAAGCCCACCTTTGGGAAAGGTTTTTGACGCAGACAAATCGCTTGGATGATATGCGTTCTGAGGGGAGTAGAGAACTAAAAGATTTTTTGTCAATTATATAGCCAAGAATAATTCAGTGCTGAATAGCTTGTTATGATTTTCTTGGAGCGCCACAGGGGACCAATTACAATTGCCTTTCTTGCAGGGTTATCTGCCGTCCTTTCAGGACTTGAATTTTGTTTACCTATCCGATGGGTTACACTTCGTTTCACCCATCGCTTTAATCTGTCGTCCTTCCAGGACTCGAAAGAACAGGGCACTCCTTTTTGTATTACTCGTTAATTAATAGAAATTCAGTTAAAACATTTCCTTACTTCTACGCTAGCAACTAATATTCTAAATATTAGCCATGTATTTTAATTAAAAAGGGTGTTTATGGGATTCCCATATAACATCTTTAAGATGTATTAATCTAATATTGGTTTATTGATACAGGCATTTCATATCCTAATATTACAAAGGAGTTATTGTTTACCAAACCCGTATATTTTTTATGGTAAGCACTTTCTTTATCTCTCCAAGGTTCTAAATCGTAAACAATAAAGAAACGAGTAAAAAATCTTTCCTCTCTCTTATGAGAATTGTCATCAAATACTTTCTTAATATCATCTTCGGATAAATAAAATATACAAGATTCTTTAGAGTAAATAAACTCAGCATATCCTGGACTGTGATTAATAATCATCACTTCTATCTTTGCCTCTACTTCATTCTTTCGTGCGTTTTTTGGGAATCTACCTATAGCCTCATACATTTCTAACATAAAAATGGAGTCATTTTTCACTTTTTCACCAATAAAGTTTTCAAAGGCGATATACTTATATGAGTCACCTGAATCTTGAGAAAAAACAGTACCTTGAAAAATGAGAAGCGATATAATTATTCTTATAATTTTCATTTTTTATTTCTATTTAATAATTAGCAAGTTTTCTACTGTTTTCATTTCCTCTCTAAAGATAGTTAAATAATAAAGCCTATTGATAAGTATTCAAGTAAGATCAACAGTTGCTTCAGTAGGTAATTCATTATCTGTTAATGCTGAAAGCGCGACAGGGAGCCAATCATAATTGCCTTTCTTGCGGGGTTATCTGCCGTCCTTTCGGGACTTGAATTTTGTTTACCTATCCGATGGGTTACACTCCGTTTCACCCATCGCTATAATCTATCGTCCTTCCAGGACTCGAAATAGACGTACATTAACGTTTTTAAGTTCTAAATTGGTTATCGCGTTTTTCTTAGGGCATTACAGATTAAGATATGAGTCCTATTTAAAAAATACTCTTTGATTCCAGTGCTGAAGGCACGACAGATTATAGGATAGGACGTAAGTCCTATCTCAAAGCAGTCTTTTTTAAGTGCTGAAGGCACGACAGACAACGTATCATAATTTGCTTTTTATGCAGTATTATCTGTCGTCCTTACAGGACTCAAATTTTTGTTTACATATTCGATGGGTTACACAAGAGTTTCATTCATCGCTCTAGACTGCCGTGCCCCGCAAAGGAGACGGGGCAGGCTTTACAGGACTAAAAAATAAGTGAATATTCAATTAAAACATTTCCTTACTTTTACACACTATGAAAGTCTGTATCGCAGAAAAACCTTCCGTCGCCCGTGAAATAGCCCAAATACTGGGAGCTACCCAAAGACGTGATGGATATTTCGAAGGGAATGGCTATCAAGTGACTTGGACATTCGGACACTTTTGTACACTCTTTGCGCCCGACGAATACTTCCCGCAATGGAAGCGCTGGGATCTGAATAGCCTCCCTATGCTTCCGGAAAAATTCCAAACTCGCTTGATGAGTGATAAGGGGGTGAAGAAGCAATTCGGAGTTATCAAAAAATTATTCAAGAAAGCAAAACTTGTGATCAACTGCGGGGATGCAGGTCAAGAAGGAGAGTTGATCCAGCGATGGGTCATCAACGAGGCGAATTATAAAGGCCCCGTCCAAAGACTTTGGATTTCTTCATTAACTAAAGATGCGATCACGGCTGGATTCGGAATGCTGAAGCCTGCTAGTGATTTTGATAGTTTGTACCATTCTGGTTTTGCGCGTGCGATCGGAGATTGGTTGCTTGGCATGAATGCGACTAGATTATATACTATTAAATACGGGGGAGGGAAGTTGGTCTTATCTATAGGTCGAGTCCAGACGCCGACCTTAGCGATGTTGGTCAAGCGGCATCTAGAGATCATCAACTTCGTTTCCAAACCTTTTTGGGAATTAGAGACCGTGTATAAAGATACAAGTTTCCGTTATGAGAAAGGTAGATTCGAAAAGATAGAGGATGGACAAGGTATCTTGCAAGAGGTGACGGGGCAACCATTTACGATCACGAGTGTAGTCAAGAAAAAGGGAAAAGAATATGCACCGCGTTTATTTGATTTGACAGGACTACAAGTACATGCGAATAAACGATTTGGCTACTCTGCAGATATGACCTTGAAAATAGTCCAGCGTCTGTACGAGAAAAAGGTAGTGACTTACCCGAGAGTAGATACGACTTACCTACCTGATGATATGTATCCCAAGATCGGCGGGATACTCAAAGGCTTGACGAATTATAGTCAATTTGTGCAGCCTTTGATGGTCGCAGCGATCCGAAAGACAAAGCGAGTATTCGATAATAATAAGGTGACGGATCACCATGCGATCATACCTACAGGTGTCCAACTCAATCTAGCGGGTGAAGAATGGAAGATTTACAACGCTATCACCAAAAGATTCATCGCTAATTTTTATCCAGATTGTATCGTCAATAATACGACAGCCATCGGAGAGGTCAAGACCTACAAATTTAAAGCAACTGGAAAAGAAATAGTGGAGCCAGGTTGGCGACTAGTATACGCTAAGCCAGCTACTACAGATCAGGATACTGCAAACTCAAATGACGACTCGTCCTCTAAAAAGAAAGAAGAAAAAATATTACCTGCCTTTACGCAAGGAGAGTCTGGCCCACATGAACCTAGTTTGGTAGAGAAAAATACCCAACCACCCAAGTACTATACCGACGCAACTTTGCTGCGTGCTATGGAGTCAGCTGGTAAGACCGTAGATAATGAAGAGCTCACCCAATTGATGAAAGAAAATGGCATCGGTAGACCTTCGACTAGAGCCGCTATCTTAGAAAAATTGTATAAACGGAGATACGCAATTCGTAAAAAGAAGGCGATTCATCCTACTGATTTGGGCGTCCAGCTGATTGAGACTATAGAAAATGATTTACTCAAATCTGCAGAGTTGACAGGGCGGTGGGAACGTAAGCTGAGACTGATAGAAAAGAAAGAATATGATCCAGGTAAATTCATAGCAGAAATGAAGGCCATGACTACGGAATTGGTAGACGGTGTGCGCATGTCTAAACAGGTCAGCAAGATTGATACCAGCCAAATTCCAGATAGAAAGTATGGTAAAAAGGGTAGCTACAAATCCAACTCAAGACCTGCTGCAAAAAGAAGCAGTTCTACTAATCGTAAACCAACAGCGACGGTCAAGAAAACTAAGGTAACCGAGTGTGCCTGCCCAAGATGCAAAAAAGGAACCCTACTCAAAGGAAGTACCGCTTATGGATGCTCTCAATACAAGTCGGGATGTACCTTCAAGCTTCCCTTCCATTTTATGGAGAAAAAGATTTCTGATAATCAAGTCCTTCGCTTGCTCAGCAAAGGTAGTACCGTAAATTTAAAAGGATTTAAACGAGGGCAGAATAAAGTTGATGGTGTTGTCAAGTTTGACCAGAATTGGCAACTTACGCTGATCCCACCAAAAGCCAAGATGCCTGCTACCGCAAAGAAGCCAGCAGCCAAAAGTAAAATGATCTGCCCAAAGTGTAATGCAGGGGAGATACTCAAGGGTAAGACAGCCTATGGATGTTCGGCTTGGAAATCTGGTTGTGATTTCAGATATCCTTTTGATCGATTGATTCAAAAGATGGGGAAACGTAAGCCGACAGCTTCGTTGGTGAAGAAGATACTTTCTAGTAGTACATAAAATAAAAAGCAACACAGATAAACCTTATCTATGTTGCTTTTGCATAATAATGTACAGATTAATTTTATTACAAATCTTTATCCGGTACCTCTAGTGCTAAGAATCTTAATCCTTCAGATAGATAAATAATACCATCATCAGAAATCGTCATACCGTTGAATTTAAACCAAGGCTCAAAAAGCTGGATGTCATATTCTTCTATGTATGGTCTATCTGGTAGATAATATCGTCTTACTGATCCACTTTCTGGGTTGAGACTTACCAATTGGCCCCATCCACTGATGTAATAAATTCTACCTTGATATAAATCAGTAGAGAATTGTTGACTACCCTTAGCTAGCCTGTCAGGATGGTTAGCATCATAGTCAACGAACCATTTGACTTCCCCAGTAAATTTATCCACACCAACATTTTTTTGATTTCGACCTATAGCGACAATTTTATTACCAACAATATGCATACCTGCACCAAATGCAAAAGTTTCATCAAAGTACTTTGAATCGGCTTTCCATAATTGGTCTCCCGTTTCGCTACTCAAGCATATCATACTGCTATCTACTAAGTAGTAGAGTCTGTCTTCCTCAATTAAACTAGGTGTGCTAAAAGCGCCGAAATTGCTGACTTTCTTATGCCACTTGATAGTGTCAGCATCAAGGTCAAAAGAGGTAACTGTGTTATTTACGGTATTTATGAGATCAGCCGTCCTGTTGTTTGAAGGATAAATCATGTTCTTATGAGCATTTGCATCTGTAAAAAAGTTAGGTTGCCCAGATCCCCGAAACACCTCTTCATTGTCAGCTGCTACATAGCGGTTAAATCGAGTCCAATTTAACGGAGGAGTCGCTATTTCGTCAACAGAAATTCTCACCCACTCTACAAAATCCGGAACAGCATTATTAAATGGATCAATAGTATTATAAATAATGCCATCATCTAATGTTGAATAATTATTCTGGAATTCTGTTTTGACTGGCCATAGTTCCTTCAATTCCAGAATGCCTGTATTCATATTCAATTTAAGAAATGAACTGGTTCTCATATAATACAAATTATCACCGTGTTGAATAGGCGTATCTACAATTTCAGACCTATTTAACTGACCTCTGTTGTCCCAAACTGTCTCTCCAGTCTTAGCATCAAGAGCAACCCATCCTGCTAAACTAGGAGTGTGAAAAATCACCAAATCGCCATGCAAGAGAGCATGCCTGGCGATATTATGAGTTCTATTACGAATTGTACTAGAATCTATAGGAACTGTCCAAAGAAATGAGTCGATTAAGGATTCATTAATCGGTTCTTCTATTACGGGATTAGGATCTCTAGTCTCAATGAAATCATCATCGGAGCACGAAAATAAAAAGAGGCTGACACTTAAAATAAAAGTTAGTTTATACATCGATTTTGTTTGTTAGAACCTTCTGTTTTTTGTTTGATTATTATGAAGTATTTATTTACCGAATAATAAAATGATTTAGCTAATAAGATAAATAAAAATTATAACTATATTCAATTTTTGACAATGATTTCGTGCAAAACCAGTTATTAGAGACTGGTTTCTCTCATTATTGTTTTTTTTATTTTTGATAATCAACTAACTAACTAACAAACTAACTAAGAAACTTACTCACTAACCAACTAACCAACTAACCAACTAACCAACTAACCAACTAACTAACTAACTCAACTATTTCAATTTCTTTTTAGTTAATCTAGCTTCACCCTCTGTACTTAATAATACACCCGTAGCACCTCTACTAATTTCTGCTGCATTTCCTTCGTCTGTGTCAATGTGCATTTCCAGTTTATATTTTGGAGATACGCGGATCAATACGTTTCCAAAAGTAAGACTTCGTTCGTGGCTGCCAATCTTAACATCTACGACATCTCTGTCTTGGACTCCAAATAATAGGGCATCTTCTGGAGTCATGTGAATATGTCTCCAGGCGCAAATCACTCCGTCATGAATCTGAATTTTTCCCTTAGGTCCTTCTAGAATACAGCCAGGTGTGTTTTCTGTCTTTCCAGATTCTCTGATGGGAGCATCTATGCCCAAAAAGAATTCATCCGTGCGAGATATTTCTAATTGATCCTTTGAGCGCAATGGCCCTAGTATACGAACTGTCTCAAAGCTGTTTTTCGGTCCAATGACTTTTACGGTTTCATTAGCAGCGAATTGACCTGGTTGAGAAAGAGGCTTCTTTACCGTTAATTCGTATCCTGCACCGAATAGCTCCTCCAAAGTTTCTTCGCATAAGTGTATGTGTCTCGCAGAAATAGCCACTGGAATAGCGGGAATAGAATTTACGTCTAAATCCTCCTCGAGTAATTTTACAGATTGTCTAGCTATGGATAATTGTTCATCTGTTTGGGCTGCGAGTAATTTAACGCGACTGTGGTTCCACGAAAAGTCTGCTATTGGATCTGACTTAGATAGTCGGACGTCGTGATTTTTATCCTCGTTGATAATCGCGCCTAAAAAATCAAGTCTTTGACAAACTCTATGACGGATCATAGGACTGTTTTCTCCTACGCCTCCAGTGAAAACTATAGCATCCACACCACCCATGACAGCAGCGTATGCACCAATGTATTTCCTCAATCGATGTGCAAAGACTTGTATAGCCAGTCTACAATCGTCGCTTCCATCAGCGGCTCGTTTTATAATATCCCTCATGTCATTACTCACGCCGCTGATTCCTTGGAGTCCACTTTCTTTATTGAGTAAGTGATCCAACTCTTCAGGAGTGAGTTTTTCATTTGCCAATAAATGCACCAGTATACCTGAGTCTATATCGCCACTTCTTGTTCCCATTACTAGCCCCTCTAATGGAGTCATCCCCATACTAGTTTCCACACTTCTTCCATATTCAATAGCGGCTACACTACAACCATTTCCTAAGTGACAAGTAATGATCCGTTGTTCTTTGATATCTCTATCTAGATATTTACTAACTTCTTTCGCTACATATTCGTGGCTTGTTCCGTGAAAGCCGTATCGTTGGATATCATATTTCTCAGCAAGTTCTTTTGGAAGTGCGTAGGTCTTTGCTCTACGAGGTAAAGTTGCATGAAAAGCAGTATCAAATACTGCCATGTGTGGAATGTCTTTGAAATACTCTTTTGCAATTCGAATTCCCTTGAGGTTAACTGGATTATGCAATGGCGCTAAGCTGGAGAAGTCTTCAATCTTTTGTTCTACTTCAGTAGTTATTACCACGGGTTCATCAAAGAAATTACCACCATGCACGACTCTATGCCCAACTGCGTTAACTTTGAGGTCATTCAGTTTTTCCACAAGTAAAGGAAATGCAAAATCAAGTACGGCTTGGTGCCCTGTTTTCTCAGATTTGATTTTCTCTCCATCATTAAAATTAATTATTGGCTCATCATTAATTCTCTGCACATCCATCACTAATAGACGAGTACCAGATAGTGTATCAATAATTTCTGATTTTACAGAAGAGCTTCCACAATTAATTACTAGTATATTCATTTCTATATTTTTTGAGTGAGGATAGAAACCAACTCGCTATACAATCATAAGAGTCTTCTACCCAAGATAGTGTCTAAACACCAAGGTAAATAAAATGGTTTAAGCTCAAAACTTAGGGGCAAATATACCAATTTAGCGATATGTCAAATAAGCATTCATTTTTACCATATTTTTCTTATTTGCCAAATTAATGGCAAATAAGATCAAACATTTGATCTTATTGGTCAACATTATGGTCAAATAAGATCAAAGTGTTGATCTTATTTGATATTTTGCTTAACTTGCTCTCATGTTAAAGCGTATATCCAAAGAGCAGATACTAAAAAGAATAAAGTTTGAAAACCCCTGGTGGTTGGACGGTCAGATTGAAGCAGATTATAATGCGATGCCCCGAAGGCTGTATTTTGATTTATTTAAGCCTTTGGTCTACGAAAGTGATATTCGAAGGGCGGTAGTGCTAATGGGACCTCGAAGAGTCGGCAAGACTGTAATGCTACACCAAATGGTTTCAGACTTAATAGTGAATGACACAGATCCAAGAAAGATTATTTTTATAACTATAGAGAATCCAATCTATAATAATATTTCTTTAGAGCAACTTTTTTTATATGCTAAAGAAGCCTCTGGATCGGAGGATAAAAATGGATGGTACATTATTTATGATGAAATTCAATATTGTAAAGACTGGGAAATTCATCTTAAATCATTAGTAGATAGTTTTAGAAAAGATAAATTTATTGTTTCAGGATCTGCGGCAGCTGCATTAAAGTATGCTAGCATAGAAAGTGGAGCTGGGCGCTTTACAGATTTTCTTTTACCACCACTTACCTTTAATGAATATATTTCTCTAAAGGACTTGGATCGAATTATTCATCCAATTGACTTAATATGGAAGGGGCATAAGACCAAGTTCTATACCTCCAGTAATCTAGATGAACTCAATCGTCATTTTATTGACTATATTAATTTTGGGGGTTATCCTGAAGTAATATTCTCTGAGAAGATTCAAAATAATCCTGGACGATACATTAGACACGATATAGTAGACAAGGTTTTGCTGAGAGATTTGCCGAGTTTGTATGGTATATCAGATACAAGAGAATTAAATTCACTATTCACTACCATAGCATATAATTCTGCTGGAGAGTTTTCACTAGAAACTTTAAGCCGAGAATCACAAGTCCCTAAAAATACGATCAAAAAATATATTGAATATTTAGAGGCTGCATATCTGATTAAACAGGTAAAACGAATTGATCAAAGTGGAAAAAGATTTAAGCGAGATAATTTTTTTAAAATCTATCTTACTAATCCTTCCCTGCGAAGTGCACTATTTTCGCCAGTTTCTGCAACCGACGAAATGATTGGTAATTTGGTAGAAACGGCTATTTTTTCTCAATGGATGCATAGAGAAAGATTTAAGCCATGGTATGCAAGATGGAAGAATGGAGAGGTGGATATGGTAGGTCTAGATGATACGAATTTAAAGCCAGTTTGGGCCTTGGAAATCAAATGGACAAATAGATATTTTGAAAAACCGAGCGAGCTAAAAAGCCTGTATAAATTTTGTATAGAGAATCAGATTGATCATCCATTAGTAACTACTATCGATGAAACGGGAGAGGTGAGATACAAGGATTTGATTATACAGTATTTGCCTGCAGCGGCTTACGCTTACACGGTAGGGAGAAATACACTGGAGAAAAGTGATATTTATAAATACTAGTAGGTATTTATAAATGTAATGTGGGGCACCACATTAAAGCCTAATAGAATTATTTTACTAATTTTAGTCATATCCAAAATGTGAATACCAATGAATTCTAAATTTTTCCTCAGCATTTTCCTTTTTCTTGCAGTCTTTTCGTGTGCAATCGCGCAAAATTCAGAGCAAATCCAAAGTTTTGACGTAGAAATAGTACTCCATAAAGACAGGTCTATAAAAGTGAAAGAGAATATCAGAGTCACTGCACTTGGAGGCAGAATCAAAAGGGGAATTACCAGAAGTCTCCCAACCTATCAAAGAATTGATGGACAAAAATTCAACACCAAATACAAAAATATCCAAATCTCAAGAGATGGCCGAGAAGAAAACTATATAAAGGAAAAAGTCAATGGGGACCTCATTTATTATATAGGTAATAAGAAT
>Ga0209187_1000579_pt1 | contig 58480 bp, 46 predicted proteins | sample BantaG_FD_187430 | JGI IMG/M metagenome (GOLD analysis project Ga0209187, IMG submission 187430) | Marine algal microbial communities from Bantry Bay, Ireland - BantryBay_4 metaG (SPAdes) (version 2) | ecosystem: Host-associated > Algae > Red algae > Unclassified | place: Bantry Bay, Ireland...
ATCGTGGAATATGCCATATTACAGCTGAAATAGCGTGTTGAGCTGTCCTCTGCACTCAATTAGCGTATGGACAACAGACTCGGAATAAGACTGCCGCCAAAAAACGTCGTTTCTGGATGGGCACTAGCTAAACAAGTTAGCCAAACAAGTTAGCCAAACAAGTTAGCCAAACAAGTTAGCCGACCAGAACCTACAACAAAGACTGCCGGTCCAGTCCCTGTGATTCCATAAATTCACGCAGGCGTTTAATAGCAGCCTCTCGTCGTCTAACGACTTTTTGCAATGGCTGCTTGATCATTTTGGCAATATCGTTTTGAGACATTCCCTGAAAGTAATAACAACGCAAAATTAATGTATCTGTGTTTTCCAACAGAGGATTTTTCTGTATTGCTTCTCGCATTTTGTTGAGTTTCCCAATAGCGCCGTCACCCATGTATTGAGTCATAGCGTCGGTATCGCCAATCAGTAGTTGCAGTACCAGGCGCAGTTTTTCCAAGTCGGCTTCTTCATCAGTGCCTGGTTGCACTGATTGTAATTCCATTATTTCAGAGGAGTCATCATCGACTTGTGCAGGTCGAACGCCTGCACATTCTTGCTTCTGCAACATCATGTCGAGAATTTTTTCTATCATTTTTTTAAATTCAGCTGTCTGCACTTCGCTGGCCGGAGTCTGTGCTATCGCGGCCGACTGTTTTTGAACGTTAGCCAGAATGTCGGTGCGTGATAGTTTTTGTAAGCACATCCACTCGAACAGATTTTGACCCATATCGCTTAATTCAAGCAACCATTTGCGAGGCCTTGGATAGCCTTGTTCTTTGCGAACAACAGACGTGAGTTCGTTTTTATATACTGCGAAAATAAACGCATCAGTTATGTTTCGATCGGCAGGGAGTTTATCTATTTTTAGCGCTAAATTTTGATGCGCATCTTCGAACCATGCCTCCCAGTTTCGAAAGTTGTAGTACTTGCGCTCAGTGTATTCACTGAGTTTGTTTTTCCAACGAGAGGAATACAGGTTTTCCAACCGCTGTTGTTTAATCAGTGTTGGATTGTCGGTCTCATCACTCATATGTTTTTCAAGCGGTCTTTTTTATTGGCGGTAACTTTTTACTGGCGATAGTCATTGGAACCGCCTTGATTTACAGTAACTTAATAGAGTGTAACAGCATTCAATTTGTCTGGCTTTTACAGAGTCAACTTCATTGCCGCCTTAATTGACGGCCTGAAGCATTAACGTATTGGCTGTAGTGCATAATTTTGCATGGCCTGTCTCTGTCACTGAGCTCAAGCTCGGGCCGATCAGGGCGCTTTGCTTCAATGAATCGAGCTCACTCAATGTTGTTAGCGCATCGGTTTGCTCGGCAACAAAGCCATCTGGCAGAGCATCGGCGTTTTGGCAAGCCAGATGATTAACCAGCGCCCATTGGCCTATGGTCGTGGCATCCGTTGATACCGCCTGGCAAAGCTCCGCGTTGGCCGCGCTTGCACAATCGATTGCATCGGTCTCCAGTGAGTCGTACCAGAGCGTCCACTGGCCAGGTTCATCAACATTCAGTGCATCAAAGCCTTGTCGCATACCTAAACTCAGCTGATGTTTTTCGACTGCCTCATCAGAGACCTTGCCAAGCACACCAGCGAGCGAGCGGGTAGCGAGCGCTTGCATTGCGTTGGCTGGCAATGGTGCTCCTAAAGCACTGTATTGCTCGAGTCCTGCATGAACCATGTCTGCACCGCTGGTCGGGCTGGTAACTAATTTTGGCACAATGAGCACAGCCAATACCGTAGCCGCGACTGCACCACCAATAGCTGGAAGAGGGCGATCAGACCATGCTTGCCTGGCGCGTCTGAGCCAGCCCATCAAATTTAATGGGGAAGGTTTTGCGTTTGTTTGACCTGCGCTGTGGGCCGCTTCCTGGGTTGCTTTCTGAGTTACCGCCTGAGTTGTCGATAGGGCCTCTTGCTCCAGTGGATTATCCGCAAGCCATTGTTCGGCTTCACAGATGTCGCGCCACATTTGAAAACATTCACCATTGTTGGCCACGTGGCTGAGTACTTCCTCAGCACGATTCTCGCTTAGCAAACCGTTGTGCCAGTCCTCGATGTCCTGCAAATCGGGTTGCGTGCCATTGGGTTCATTGGCAAACAGGTTTATAGCGGTAAATGCTACCTCGTTGTCGCTTAGTCGTTCAGAGCTGCTCATAGCTTGACCTTGGTTAAGTGCTCTCTTGCTGCACAAATTATAGTGTGAATCGGCTTCATTTTAGAAATACTATTGCTAGTCGCGTTATCGGGTTGCATGAAAACGCACGTGCGCCGCACTGAATGTCGAATCTGTTGCGTCTAATCCGGCTGTAAAAGCGCGTAGCGCTGATTGTTTGTGATCAAAGCCTGCCATTTGCGTCAGCGGTAGTATTGATTCGCTTAAATGTGATTGGGCAGGAAGCGCGTAAAAGCTGACCTGATCGGTACCCCAGGGCTCGACAACACTAAAATTGAAATCGTTGCCCTGTGGGAAGTTAAATGTTTTGTTCGACTCGAACACGTGTTGGGACTCGGCTTTATTTGCCGGGTAAAGCACGTTTATCTTTCCCAATGAATTGGTCAACAGCACAACCAGTTTGGCTGGCTTTTCGAGTGAGACATTGAAATAGACTGTCTCTCCAGCGAAGGCCACCGGATTAGTCAGTGGGCTTCGAAACGTCGCCTCTATATGGCCCTGACTTTTTTCAGCATCTCGGCGCTGGCGATGTTTGAGCCAGGATTGTGCTTCAACCCATTCACCAATTTGTTGTTCGCTCCAATGTGCGGGCAGGTTGGATATAAGCTGTCCGCTAGCCGAAAGTGCTTCTATTGAATCTCCTTTGGCTGTAAGTTTGATGTCTAATTTACGAGTGCTGACGGAAACACGATTTATTTTCTGCAACTTTTCACTAAGGGCAAGTTTTAAATTTTCTGTTTGAATAAACAGATCTTCGGACGCCTCCAACGCCGATGCAACTGGCGCTGTTGAGCTGCGTGACATAAACGATTTCGATAGTGCAGCATTGTTTCTGATAGGAAGCAGCACCGGGTTGTGCGCACAGTGTGCACAGTTGACATTAAAAGTGCCTACCAGCAGATTAAAGATTTGGTGATAGCTTAGTTGATTATCTGTGCTGACTTTCTTAGTGGATAACACACGCAACAGGGCATCAGAAAACCCACCGTGCGGTTTGTTGTCAAACGTATTGGCTTGGCCTGCATCAATTTCAGCCTGGGTAAGATCAACGGCTTTTTGATTATCAGCTGCAGCACCAAAGTACACCACGTTTTCGTAGTCAAACAACTTGCTTTCGTCCTGTTCTGATGCGCAATTAAGGCAACGAGACGCGCCGCTAATGCCGGTGCGTATAGCTGGCTCTGATTCAGAACCCAGTACAAGGTTAAGCAGCCGGGTATTTTTTGGAGCGTAAGGTGATTCGTTACCTCGCACCGCGTTGCCACTGAAACACGAATCAAAAATAACCAGTACGGTTCTGTCTTGACTTAGGTTTTGCAGCAATGGCTTGATTTCGTAGCGACCTATCAATAAGCCGTCATTCTCCGCACCAAGTGCCTGGCCAGCACTGATTTTTGCTACGTGTTTTGCCGCATCAAAATCGTGCGTAACCAGCGCGCCAGAGGTATCGGGCAGGTTTAAAAGAGCGCCAAAATCAGGGTCTTTTACGCTGGTGCCGTGACCTGAAAAATAGACAATGATGTCATCGCCTGGTTTTGTGTTTGTTTCCAAATCTTTAAATGCAGACTTTATATTTTTTTCGGTAGCGTTCTGGTCGACCAAAGCTGTTATGTTGCGATCGTCAATTCCCCAGTATTTTGTCAGGACGGTTTGCAGCGCTGATACATCGTTGACAGGGCCTTCCAAATCAACAATGCGCTTGTCCTTATAGTCTGATACACCAATTAGCAACGCATGTTGGCTGGCTGTGGCACTGGTGCAGAACACAGCTGCTGCCAGTAGTGTGCCGCCAAGAATGGTTGTGTTTAGGAGTTGCATTAGATTTTGACTCTTTACCTTTCTAATTAATGTTTCTTGGTGATGTGTCGTTTACTTAACTTAATGTTTACACGGCCATCGGCTTAGCATTTGGTGGCCGTGTTGTTTATCGTGGCTCAGTTTGCTTTAACCGACGGTGTACGACGGCGCTTACTCAGAAGTAGCATCAGTGGTAATAGTATAAAGCCTATGCTACCGCCGCCACCAAATGAGGCTCGACCAGTCGAGTCATCGACAGTGCTGCTCGGCGTTAGTCCATCAGACTGCTGTTGCTGTTGCTGCTGTTGCTGTTGCTGTTGCTGTTGCTGCTGCTGTTGCTGCTGCTGCTGCTGCTGCGAGCCAGTTTTTTCCAGTATCCATGGGACATAAAATGCAACGTCTGTATAGATTCCAGGTGAACTTTCCTGGGCGCATCCATCCCCCCAGCTGGTTACGCCAGAAAGCACGAGCTGGCTCTCGTCGCTTATTGTGTAGATTGGTCCGCCGCTATCACCCTGGCAGGTATCGACACCACCGCCTGCGTAGCCTGCACACATTTGTGTTTCAGGGATAAAGTAATCATAGAGACCACCTAATGCTGCACAAGCTGCGTCCGGTTGAACCAAAACCACAGCGCCTTGCAAGATAGGTGATCTTTTATAGTTTGTTGTGTCACCAGCATCTTCTAGTAAACCCCAGCCAGCAATAACAGCTTCGTTGCCTGAAGTAGCTGAATAGCCAGCAATGCTAGCAGGGGTAGAGGCAGCTGCAGTAGCTAGTTCCAGAAGTGCAATGTCATCTCCGTAAGCAATGTTTCTGTAATCCGCATGTGGGATAACGCGACTCACCGAAACGGCGCTGGTCATTGGGTTGGTCAGATCGGTTGAACCAGCCATAACTAAAATTGATTCTGGTTTGTCGATATTGCCTTCAAGATCTTGAACGCAATGTGCGGCGGTGAGTACCCAGTTTGATGCTATCAGTGTACCTCCGCAAAACTGAGACCTGTACGCAGATCCGGAACTCTCATAATTCTGCGCGTCAATGAGCGCCACTGTAGCGGGAACTCGCTCGATATCCACATCAACGCCACCAACAATCCGAGATTGAGCAGAAACGTTAGCGGGGTTTAAGGCAATCGACGAAAGTACGGTTGCGGCGACAAATGTTTTACCAATAGCGTGAGTCATGATTCTCTCCAGAATTAAATTGTGTTTTGAGGTCCTTTGCCTCTTTCAGCTGGAGTAACGAACGGAAAACATGAATTTGACAGATAAACGACATTAATTCGTTGTTTTTAAGTCGGGCAATGTTAACGGGTAACTGGCGACTTCCTGTCAGTTGAGTGCTTTAAGCTATTGATTAATAACAGGTGTAACCAGTTAGTGGCGTTCTGGCCGCACGGGTGGCTATTTTTGCGCCTGAACGGCTTCTTCAATCACAACACGAAAGCCGGTGATGGATGCACGGCTGGCTCTGGGCGCTTTTTTACGTGCTGATACGCGAACATCAGTTGCTTTGCCGTTCCATGAGCCGCCGCGAAGCACGCGTTGATTCGCGTCACCTATGGCATTAGCTGATCGGGACACTGGCTGTTGGGGCAGCTTATCAAGCCACACATCGCCAGACCACTCACTGACGCTGCCGAGCATGTCATAAAGGCCAAATGCATTCGGCTTGAACGTCTTTACTGGTGCTGTCGTCCAATATTTATCAGTGCACTTAACTGGGCTAGGCCAGGCTGAGCCAGTTTTCGATTTGGTTTTATCGGCCACATTTTCGAATGTGCATAAATCTTTGGATGATGCCGCCTGAGAATACCGTTGAGAAGTGCCGGCACGGGCGGCGTATTCCCATTCGGCTTCAGTGGGCAGGCGCACTGTTTTGCCGAGCGTCTTGGTCATCCATTTTGTATAAGCGTTAGCATCATTCCAACTGACGCAAGTCACCGGATGCTCATCGGTTTGCGTAAAACCAGGGTTTTTCCAGCTTTTTCCTTTAAGCCATCCCCAACGAACGGTTTCTCTACTAATGCCTAGTTTTTCAGAGCGTGCCCAACACCCGGTAAAGCCGCCAGCATTTATTTCAGCGTCGGTCTCATATCCGGTGTCTTCGACAAATGCTTTAAATTCTCTGACTGTGACTTCATTTTGGGCCAATTTAAAGCCAGCTACCTGCACTGGTGTTACCGGTTTTTCTGCAGATTTGCAGGAACGATCTGATTTTGAGCAGCCCATGAGGTACTCACCTGAGGCAATTGTTGTCCATCCATCATTGTCTGTGTAGAACGGCTTATTCTCAGCTTGGGCAGGCTCACCAATTTTATTCATTTTGATTTCGACGATATTGGTTTGGTCGTCTATAAAAACCATTTCACGCCACGGTAAGTAACCTTCGCGTTGAACCAGAATGTCGTAGTTATTATTGCGCGGCAACATCATACCGGGTTTGTATTTGTCGACAATATTCATGATTCGAATGCGAGCATCATCTGGTGTCACGGCAATGGTCACCCCTGGCTTAAACACAGGTTTTTCAGGCTGTTTTGGTATCATCGCAACGATATTCGGGTCGATATTGGTGATATCATCACTGCCGGTTAGTGGCAAGTTTGGCACTTTTTCAAGGCTGGAAACTTGTACACCTTGTTTGGTTAGATCGTCCAGACGCAGTTTGGCTGCGTCAATATAGGTTCCTTTTGGAAAGCGGTCGATAAATGATTGAATTTGTGCTGGTGTGTTCACCATAAGAGCCTCAATCCAGGCATCATCCTCAATTTTCTTTAAATCGGCTTTTGGCACTTTAGGTAGCAGGATGTACCTGTCTTCTGTCAGGTTGCTGCTATCCCAGGGCACTTGCCGATTGTTGGTTGCCTTTTTTACGCCGCGTCGAGTTCGTCGTATCGTGGTGCTAAGACTAAGTCCGGGCTCCTTTAAGTGCTTCATGAAGTGTTCAGTGAACGTGCCGTTTCGGCCTCGGCCGTCTTCAGCTACTGTGCCCGGTGCAGTTGAATAAATGATAATTGAGCCGTCAGGTGCATTTTTCCTGGCAAGACCACGGCTGGCAGAACGTATAGTAGAAGGGAAGGGATTGTTCCGACAGGCATCCAGCACGATGATATTAAGTCCTTCATTGACGCTTTGCATTTTTGCCAACACCGAGCCTGCCGGTGTCGACTTGTACTGCACATCTACTTCGTCACCGATATCAGAATTAACGGGTATTAAGTAGTTGGTGCCGTCAATTTGTACGCCATGCCCTGCGTAATAGAAAAAGCCAATGGATTTTTCCTGTGCTAGTTGTTGTTTGAATTCGTCGACCGCTCGACTCATGCCCGGGGCGTCCAGATCCAGTTTCAGGGTGACGTCGAAATCGAGTAGTCTGAGCGTCTCCGCCATGTCGTTGGCATCGTTAACCGGGTTTTTTAACGGGGTGGAGTCGTAATCACTATTACCGATAATCAGGGCGAGGCGTTTCTCACCTGAAATACCTGCAGCCAAGGTGTGGCCCGATAGCAACATCAAAATCAGTAGCAGCATCATAGACAGACAGATGCAAAACAGATCCTGTTTGATCGTAGTCATTTTTTTTAACCAAAAATCCAGTAAAGCTCGATACCCAATTATGCTCTACCCCTTCCGGGGCGGTTCGCGACATGGTAATCAACCCTGACTTTGAACCGGAAAGCATAGCCCTTTTGACGCCTGTGCTGCAAGTGCACAGCCTCTACCGCATAATGAATATCACGAGTGGTCGTGGTTTGGCCGTTACGTGGTAGACAAGATGCTGATTTGGGTAACGAACGGGAGCGTAATTTTTAACAAGCTATGATCGAATCCGCATAAAGCGCCAGCAATTTTTTACAGCTCAGACTGATAAAAATCCGTTGCTTGTGCGTTCAACATCACAAGCCACCATGAGAAATCGCTGCCTATCCTGCGAGAAAAATGGCAGAAAATCTGGCTGAAAGAAATGTTGTCGCTCTTAAAGGGAGTATCTTGTGATGAAAAATTCGGTTTTGGTCTTGCTTGGCGGATTTGTTCTGGTGTCGGTTGCGCAACCGTCACAGAGTCCATTGAACAATTCGGCGCACCTGCATTTATCGGCATGCATGCCCCAGCGCGTTGGCGCTGAAGTAATACCTCGAATAGATCAACGACTATACGAATGGATAGGCGAGGGCAACGCTATAAGTATCGTTGCGTCAGGTTCAGATAAGCCTCGATTTTCGATAAGGTCCACGCAAAAATTCTCAAATACTTGCCAACGCGCTTATACGGGACTCTGATTGCTTTCACGGTTTTCGACTCTGCGTTTCAACTCCATGTTGCTTAAATGCAATAACAGCACGTGTCGCTTATCGACTATTCGACCCTCAAGAAATGCGCGATAAGGAATAGAGCCGCGACGAAATATCAATGGCTGCTTTCCGTCCTCACCTGCGCCTGGCAACATTAAACTGTTTGCATTGGCTAGCTCTTCAGCCATGGCATATAGAAAATCGTAGGTCAGTATATTGATGTGCACTACTGACAAACGCTGGGTCGTAACCGACGCCGCCTCGGTAACTGAATCCAAACTGACATCTTCGGGCTTGTGGCAATCGATATCGAGGCCGAGCCAACGACTGGTAGTGTCTTCGGATTTGGCATGCAGACCAATAAGCTGTGGTTTTCGCAAGCGCCTGCTGGCGAAATGCCTGGTGAGCTTGTCAATGGTGACCTTGTAGCCGCCGCGCTGTGCCTTTGCGGGCAGGGTCATGGCCTTGCAGGTTCTACCGGTATCGCGCAACTCGCCGGGTGTGGGCACCGAGTGCTGTCCCCAGACAACTTTGTGGTTCACAAGCCGCGCCATGGCCCAGTCCGCCAATTCGGTTGCCGGTTCGCGCCATTCTTCGCCGATGATTTCATGTGTGCTGGCCATGAAGCCACAGTGTAAGTGAGTACTAAAGACTCGGCCACAACATGCCACCTCTAATTTGTTAAGTTCACATTTTTCTGCCCGATTTTGCCGTGATCAACACAGTGCTCGCGGGTGCGTGTAGGATATTGTTTTTAGCCTAAAAAAGAGCCTTAACTTTCATGCTCGAGTCAAACCAACCCAACGTCGCTGCGTTGGGACCACTGCCGGACACAACTATCTCGGTGCGAGAGGTATTTGGACTGGATGTTGACCTTTCAGTACCAGCCTACAGCCAACACAGCGAACGGGTACCAGAACTGGACCCAACCTATATTTTTGACAAACGCACCACGCTGTCCATTTTGGCAGGCTTTGCCAATGACTGGCGTGTGCTCATCAGCGGCTATCACGGAACTGGTAAATCAACCCATGTTGAGCAAGTGGCCGCCAGACTTAACTGGCCCTGTTTACGCATCAACCTGGACAGCCATGTCAGTCGAATCGACCTCATTGGTAAAGATGCCATTGTGCTTGAGGACGGTAAACAGGTCACCGTGTTTCAAGATGGTATTTTGCCCTGGTGTTATCAGCGTAACGTTGCGCTGGTATTTGATGAGTATGATGCGGGTCGCCCTGATGTCATGTTTGTCATTCAGCGGGTGCTTGAGTCAACCGGTAAATTAACTCTGCTTGATCAAAGTCGCGTTTTATCACCGCATCCGGCTTTTCGCTTTTTCGCCACAGCCAATACCGTTGGCTTGGGCGATACCACTGGTTTATATCACGGCACACAACAAATCAATCAGGCACAAATGGACCGATGGTCCATAACGACTGTACTCAATTATCTGCCACCTGAACAAGAGGTTCAGGTTGTGTTGGCAAAAGCGCCACATCTGCAAAACCCTGAAGGCGAGCAGCTGGTAACAAATATGGTCTCTTTGGCCAACCTGACCCGTAACGCGTTTAAAAATGGTGACCTCGCAACCGTAATGAGTCCTCGTACGGTCATTACCTGGACACAAAACCTGACCTTCTTTAAAGAACCGGCTCTTTCATTCGAATTAGTGTTTCTTAATAAGTGCGACCCGGCAGAGCGAGCATTAATTGCCGAGTTATATCAACGTGTGTTTGGTGAAGAGTTACCGCCGGCAGATGCCAGCTGAAGAAGCCTCCAAATCGCTGCAACAGGCCAGGCAGGCTGAGCGGAAGTCTACTGATTTCAAACAATCAACGACTGCTTGTGCGCGTGCTATAGCGCGTGACCCCGGCATCAATATAGAGTTTGACGATAAGGCTGACGACGTTGATGTAAGTTCTGCAACGTTGCCGGCATTTCCCGTTAATGCTGATGCGCAACAACGTAACGAAACACGTGGTCGCAGTGACGCGCTGGCTTTGCATCGACAGTTCCACGATGCATCTGTGCATCGCAAAGCTCTGCCTAAAACCGATACCTCTCAGCGCTGTCTGGCTTTAGCTGAACAAACTCGTATTGAGTTACTGGGTGCCGCGCAATACGAGGGTGTGGCCAGTAATTTAAATGCCGCCCTCGATCAACGTTACGCAGCTTTAGACAGCGCCCTTAATCATCGATTAAGTAACGCCGTTGACAATGCAGTTCAGCGAGTCGGCATTGAGCATGCCTTGTCGTTATATGTGCGGGAACGATTAGGTGGACCTTTGCCTCAAGCTGCCAACAACGCGCTTGATGATTGGCGTGAATGGTTATCAGAACATGTCACACCTGCTTTCAATGAAAGTGAATTTGACTTGGAACATCAAGGTGACTATGCCAAAGCCTTTGGTGATTTATTAAAAAAACTCAACATTGAGCAAGGTGATTCGGATACGCCCGACGAAGATGACGTTGGTGAGGACGCAGATGAACAAGACACCTCCGATCAGGATGCTGCCAGTGACTCTGATGAAACCGAAATGGGTATGGACGACTCGAGCGACACGGACAGTGGCGAAGAGCAACAAGGTGAAGCCGAAGACACTGGCGATGGCGCTGAACCTGATGATGGCTCTGATGATCAGTCGGAGCAACCAGGCGCACAAAGCCGGCTGAAAGACCAGGGCTTATCGACGCGTGAGAAAAACGATTATCATGTGTATTGTACCGATTTTGATGAGGTTGTCAGGCCAGCTGATATTTGCACCAACGAAGAGTTGGTTAGATTACGGGACCAGCTCGATCAGCTGATTGGTGATTTGCAGAAGCTGGTTGGTCGATTTGCCAATCGATTGCAACGCGTTTTATTGGCACAGCAACAACGCAGTTGGGACTTTGATCAAGAAGAAGGTCAGCTGGATTGTTCACGACTTACGCGTGTATTGACGGAACCCTTGGCGCCGTTAACATTCAAGCAGGAACGCGACACTGATTTCAGGGATACCGTAGTCACTTTACTGCTGGACAACTCTGGCTCAATGCATGGTCGTTCAATTAGGGTGGCTGCTGTGTCGGCCGATATCCTGGCTTCAACCCTGGAGCGCTGTGGTGTCAAAGTCGAGGTGCTGGGTTTTACTACTGTGGCATGGAAAGGCGGTAAGTCCAGAGAACGGTGGGTTGAAGCAGGTTATCCCGCTAACCCAGGCAGATTAAATGATCTTCGCCATATTATTTATAAATCGGCCGACATGCCTTATCGACAATCCAAACGTAACTTGGGTCTAATGATGCGTAAGGGCTTGTTAAAGGAAAACATCGATGGTGAAGCACTGCAATGGGCTTATGGCAGGTTAATGCAACGCACCGAGCATCGTAAAATTTTAATGATGATATCCGATGGAGCGCCTATCGATGACTCTACGTTGTCAACTAACCCCGGACGTTTTCTTGAAAAGCATCTACGGCATGTGGTGTCCAGCATAGAAAATCAGAGTGAGGTAGAGCTGGTTGCTATCGGAATTGCGCATGACGTAACCAAATACTATCAACGCGCCACCACTATCCATGACGTTACCCAGCTTGCTGATGTTATGACTCGGCAACTAGTCGAGCTATTCGCCGAAAAATAACCGCGCAGATCTTCTTGTTTCAATTTCACACACTTCGCGCTGAAATAAAGCGATGCTTAAGTTTGGCGACACCATTAATTGGCGCTCAGCTTTTGCAAATGTGCAACGGTCTGGTCGACGCGGTTGTTGCCGGCCGGCTTGGTCGAGCTGAGCTGGCTGCCGGTGGTATTGGCGCTACTGCATGGTTTTTTGTATCTTTACTGTGCATAGGCTTAATGGCTGGCCTGTCACCTATGTTGTCCGAACTGATTGGTCATCGTCGCCGCAACGCGGTTGGAGAGGTGTTCCGGCAGGGAGTGTGGTTGGGACTAATAGCCGGTGCACTGGGTAGCATTATCCTTTTATTGATACGTGCAAACCTGGCATCAACGGCGCTTGATCCTGACTTGCACCCGCTCATCGCGGACTATTTGATTGGGGCCTGCTGGAGTATGCCTGCTTTAGCCATTGTGATGGCGGCACGTAACGTTTGCGAGGCCACTAATCTGACCCGTCCTGTGCTGTGGGTGCAATTGTTTGGATTGCTGATTAATATACTGGTCGATCTGACATTGGGCTTAGGCTTGTTTGGCTTTCCTAAACTCGGATTGTTTGGCATTGGATTGGCAACCTCCGCTGTTACAGTAGGCATGGCTTTGGCTTTGTTATATTTGTTAAGAGGTGAATCGTTTAGTCGTTATAACTTGTTTGGTGGTATTGACTCCCCCCAGTGGCAACTCCTTAAGCCTATGCTGGCGCTGTCTCTGCCGATATTTTTTGCTTTGCTATTTGAGGCAGGTTTGTTCGCGGCAACCGCTTATCAATCAGGTGTATTAGGGACGCTGCCTGCAAGTGCACATTTTATCGCCATTGGTGCAACCGCCTTTTGCTATATGCTGCCGCTTGGTCTGTCATTCGCATTAACAGCTCGCGTAGGGCGAGTGTATGGTCGCGGTCAGGTTGGTTCAGTGCGATTGCGCGTTTTCAGCGGCGTTCTGCTCACCGTTGCAATGACTGTGTTGACGGCGATTCTGTTGTTGTTATTCCGTCACCAAATCGCAGCCATCTATACGACAGATTTAGAAGTGAGGGCCTTGGCTGCTCAATTGTTACTGATTGCTGTGCTGTTTCAATTATCCGATGGTATGCAAGCCACCTTGCTTGGCATGTTGCGCGGATTTAAAGACACGACTATACCTATGCTGATCAATTTGTTTGCCTATTGGATGATCGCCTTTGGCATTGGCTATTGGCTTGCCCACTTTGGCGGCTGGGGTGTGTTTGGCCTTTGGGCGGGTTTGGTGATTGGATTGAGTGTATCGGCGTTGCTGCTTGGCTTGCGATTAAGATGGCAGGTTAATCGCTTCAGTCCAGATACTTGATTTTTGCTGCAAGCTTAAACTTGCCATAGCCGGACTGGTCGATGGTAAGTCTAGCCACCGGATTGAATCAGCCTGGTCAATCTCACTTAGCATGTAGCGGTTAAACAAACGTTGAGCCGTTTTTCCATTGAAACCTACCGAGCGAATAGTTGGATAGCGCTTAAACAGGTTCTCAAAGTCATTCATTTTTACAGACTTCGATTTAATCGCAGAGTCGAGGCTGCCAATGCGTTCACAGCTGGCAAGCACATCCCATAAACCAATGCCGTTGTTCAGTAATTTTTTAATGCGTTGCTGGTAAGTCAGCTCGTTTATCAGCGAATAATCAGGCTCAACGTGATCAATCATCGATAACATGATGGGCCAAAAAGCATTGCGTTTGTGCGCGTAGTACTCGACCGCATCCAGCGATGCTACTCCTGGCATGCTGCCCAGTATTAGTGTGTGGGTGTTTTTGTTACAAACAGCGTTAAAAGAATGCACAGACATTGTTTGGCAGATGTGTTCCAATTTGCGTTTACGGATCGATGTGCTTGCAAGCACGTTTAATAGTTAAGGAAATTCTCGCAACCAATGTCAGCCCCTGCTCAAAATGCTGCACCGAGTCTGGGACTGGTGGTGACTATTCTGGTTTTGGCATCCAGTGTCAGCATTATGTCAACGGACATGTATGCCCCCAGTTTGCCAGATCTGGCAGACGAATTTAATACCACGCCTACGCGCGTCAAGCTCACCATTAGTTTGAACTTGCTGGCTTTTGGTTTGGCGCAGTTAATTCACGGACCTTTGTCTGATCGCTTCGGCCGTCGACCTGTTTTGTTGTGGTCATTATCGGGTGTGGTTATCGGGTGTTTGCTTTGCGTCTTGGCGCAAAGCATCAATCAGCTTATTGTGGCACGTGTGCTGTTAGGTCTCGTGGCTGCAGCCGAGGCGGTCATTGGCCTGGCGATTATTAAAGATCTCTACACTGAAAAACAACAAGTAAAGGCTCTGGCTTTGTTGGGTATGGTCATTGCGATTGCACCGGCGGTCGCTCCGATAATTGGTGGTTATTTGCATGTGGCCTTTGGTTGGGAGAGCAACTTTTATGTCATTGCCGGAATGGCCGTTTTTGCAGCCTTTGTGGTTTATGTGTATTTACCAGAGTCAACTGAACCAGACGTTAATGCATTAAAACTGCGAAGGGTGCTGAGCAACTATGGTTTGTTATTGCGTAATGAGGAATTTTTGTCTTATACCTTGTTACTGGGTGTAACACTGGGCTTGATTTTTGTGTTTGTTACTGCTGCACCGTTTGTCCTCATTACTTATCTTGGCGTGCCGGTACAGCACTTTGGTTTTCATCAGGCAGGTATTGTGGTCAGTTTTTTTTTCGGCAGTATGCTGGCATCGCATCTGGCTGATCGTTGGCCAGCGGGCCGCCTGCTTGGGGCAGGTTTGTTATTCATGCTGATCGGATGCTTGTTTTTAGTACTGCTTATCCTCACTGATGTACTTGTGTTATCAGCGATGTCTCTGGTAGCGGCATATTCAGTCATGACCTTTGGGATGGGGCCAATGTTTGCTGTTGCGCCGAGTCGCGCACTTCGTTCAATAAAGACACAAACGGGTTCCGCTTCTGCCATGCTAAGCGGTTTGGAGCAAAGTACGGCAGCTCTATCTGGAGTTGCAGTTAGTTTATTGCACGACGGTACCGCAAAACCTATGGCCCTTGTAACAATTGCACTAACCGGTTTGGCTTTGCTGTTGGTCTTTTGGGTTAGACGACAGCAACGATAACTTGCAAGCAAGTCAAAAAAATGGCATTGTTTGCAGGAATTGGTCATTGTGCTTCATCATGTTTAAACAGCTTTGTTTGTCCTTGCTCTTTTTTTGTACGAAAAGTAATTCAACTGGTACGAAGGGCTGTTTAAAAAGTGAGCAACCTGTCCCGCAGTTAACCCTGTCACTTGTGCGTCACGCGTTTTGCATCCGCTCTTTTTGTTTTCCAGCAATCAAATGCAGCTCAATTAATTTCAGCGCACTGATTCCAGGGACAAGCTTTTTCAGGTTAAAAGATGCGCAAAAATTCTGTTCAATTTTTAGTCTTTGGACTTTCCTTTGTATCAATATTGTACAAGCCCAATCGCTTACTCCACCAACACACGTTAGCGCGCTAATTTATTCGTCCAATGCCGCAGAATTGTTCTGGACGCCGAGTTATTCAAACGATTCCGGTGTAGCGAACCGTATGCAAATCAAGCGCAATGGGCAGTTACTGGGTCAGTTCGATGCGCGTAGTCTGTTTCAACCCGGTTTATCACCAAGTGAGCAATCAGATTACGAATTACGTTCAGTGGATAGCAATGGCCAGCTGTCTGAACCGGTTTTGCTGAGCTTACTCACGAACAATTTTAGTCTGCCGATCAAACGCGTGTATCCGGCAGGACAAAGTGGGGATGACGCTGCCGTTGTATCAATACAAGAGGTGGGTGGTAATGATGATGACGGGTCGCATTCGCAAGATTCTAATACATCCTCTGATGCATCTTCTAATGCGTTTTCTAATACAGAAGCCGAGCAAGTCGTGCAGGGTGCGCACAACTGTATCGTCCGCGATTTAAATTCATTGCGCAGTTGTATCAGCAATGCCAATGCTTACCGCCAAATAGATATTGCCAGCAACGTCAGTTGTGATAATAATTGCTGCCCCAATGGCATGGCTCTGCTGCAACTCAACAATATCTCAAACCTGATTATCGACGGACACGGCAATCGCATACTGCGCCGCGATTCTCAGCGCCAATGCAGCCTGCTTGATATGAATAACTCATCTAATGTAAGCCTGATCAATTTGCACCTGGATGACGATCAGCAAGTGGCTGGCTGCCAGGTACGAGATAATTGTGCTCGTATGGTGCACATCAAGCGTTCTAGCAACATCAGTTTTAACAACACACACGTAGCTCATGGCAAAGGCTATGCGTTTTATGTACAAGCAACCAATGGTTTTAAGTTCGAACACAGCTCATTACACAATTCGGGTGTGCTTGGCATGTACATCGGGCACAGTAGTGATGCATCAAGCAATATTCGTATCAGCGATTCAACATTTAGTGACAATCAAACCAATGGGCTCGCGTTACTGGGCCTGACAGGGCAATCTGTTGACTCCAACATTGTCGCCAATAATTTATTTATTCGAAATCATCGGCGTGGCCAGTGGGCGGTAGCGCCTCAGTTCGGTAGTGGTTTTACCGGTGGAGGACAATTTTATATTGCGCAAGCGTCCAACGTGACCGTACGCGATAATGTTTTGAAAGATGGTTTTTGTGATAACTGTTTTGTCCAAAATTACTATCGCTCAGGGATCAGTGGGATTGAGCTCGGCTTGCCGAATAACAGATCAGTGGCAAACGTACTCATTAGCAACAACCGGGTGCTTAATCACGATGGTTTTGGCATATTACAAAATAGCAGCAGCGGTTTAAACAATGTGCAGGTGCGTGGCAATACGTTGTTGAATAACACTACCGCCGATAATCTTAACGGCGCGTCCGTGTCAGGCAACAGGGTCATTGATACACAACAGTTCAACAGCTTTGAAAACGCCAGTGAATTAGGTGGTCGCTATAAGAGCTCCATAGCGTGTTCCTCAGATAGTTCAGTAGAGCGGCGTTGTGGTTCAGATTCACGCTATGGTCAGTGCGCGGTGCAGATGTCTTTGGGCACAGCTGCTTGTGAGGGTGCCAGCGTAACGTTAAGCAGCAATGCACTTAGCACTTCAAGTGGAAAATCAGTTGTGGCTAACGGTTGGGTCAAAAACCCGGTCGGCCAATGGTGTCTGGTATTTCGAGATGGCTCAGGTAATCAATTACTCGAGCAATGTAAAAATATCTCGGATGTTCAGCGATCTGACGTGCAACCGTTTGTGGGATTACCCGAGCTTGAAACCACCAGTCCTGCTGGCAGTCACTCTGTAGAGCTGCGTGTCAGGCATTCGAATATAGGCACATCCATGTCGCTTGACGATTTATCTCTTTCTGTTGGCAGGTAATGTCTATTTTTAATTAAGTAGGTTCAGCAGTTTCAGTGGTAGTCGCTGCGAAGCGCTCCATCAGATAGATAGTGATTGCACCGGCTACCATAAGCCCTGCGCAAACCCACGTGTTTGCGCTGGCGATGTCAGGCAAAAACCACTGGTAACTCTCAACCACCTCCTTAGGTGGTTTGTCTGGGCGCTGCACCGCTTGCATAACAGCTGTTTTCCAAGGCCAGATCACCACCAGCGACCCTAGTACAAATCCAGTCATCAAAGCCAGTGTCTGATTTTCGAAGTGTTTAAATACCCAGGCAATAACGTGTGAAAACAACACCAGGCCCACAGCGCATCCCAATGCCAGTGGAATAAGTACCTCCAGGGTGAACGAACTGATGGCACCTAAAACCAATGCATAGTTGCCCATAATAATTAACACGAAAGACCCCGAAAGCCCGGGCAGAATCATACTGCTTATGGCAATAACACCACAAAAGAAAACATACAGGAACGCGTTGTTTTCATTGGCTGGTGCAAGCAGGGCAATACCTATGGCAATGACCGAGCCGGCAATTAACGATGCAATGACGCACGGTGTCCAGTGAGTGATGCGTTTTGCAACGTAGTATAGCGATAATAAAATCAGCCCAAAAAAGAATGCCATGGTATAGCGTTCGTGTGACTCAAGTAAGAATTCAAATAACTTGGCTAGGGTGACAATGCTGAGCAGTACGCCCGAACCGATAGCGGCCAGAAATCGGCCATCAATGTGTTGCCACAGGGCTTTAAAATCGCGCGCCAAAAATAATTTGAAAGCGGTGAGGTCGCAGGCTTTGATGGCATTGATTAGCCGCTCATAGATTCCTGTTATCAGAGCGATAGTGCCACCAGACACACCAGGTATGACATTCGCTGCACCCATTGCAACGCCTTTTAAAAAAACACTTATATCGGTTGTCATTGATCGAGCGTGTCCAGAATGGGTTTCAAGTATGCTTTGTTCTGACTTATTTCTTCTCGAGTCAGGCCTGCAATTTCGTATGGCATCACTAGCCATTCTTCGGTTGTATGCAAGAAGAAATCCGGTTTTTGTTCAGTGCGATTACTGGTGGGTTTGTACCAGGGCGTTGCCAGCTTTATATTCTGTGGTGTGTTGCGTTTAAGGCGCGAGGAGAGCCGGTTAATAACCGATGTGGTGGTTAGTCCGGAGCTGAATACGTCATCGACAATCAGCAGGGCATCTTCCTGTACCAGTGTTTCGAGCAAATATTGTGTTCCGTGCACCCTTATTTCCTGCTCGGCGTTATCCACCATTTGTTGATAACTGGCCATTCCGCGATACGAGGTGCGGATAGCAATGTGATCGGTTTCCACACCCAGATATTGCAGGCACTCCTGCACGGCAATACCGACACTACTCCCACCACGCCAAAGCCCTACAATGAATGTGGGTCTGAAGCCGCTGTTAAAGATATCCACTCCGAGTCTATAGGCGTCTTCAAGGAGATCTTGTTCGGTGATATAACGCTTTGTTGTCACGCGGGGTAGGGTATTTTGTGGCAGTATTTGGAGTTTACTCCACGGCATGCGTTGCGTGCACCGCTCATGCGCAAAAAAGCATCAGAATAATGTCCGATAAAATTTATATCGATGCACAGCAACTACTGGAGGACTCGTTTGCGCTGGCTGCCAAAGTTTATCGCAGCGGATTCCGTCCTACCTTTATTGTGGCGATATGGCGTGGTGGTGCCCCTATCGGTATCGCGATGCAGGAGTTACTAGCCTATCGTGGTATTCACACCGATCATATTGCTATCCGAACCTCGTCCTACCACAGTATTGACAAACAGGCTAGCGAGGTACAAGTGTTCAGCCTGAGCTACCTGATAAAGAAAATGTCGGCTGATGATGCGTTGTTGATTGTGGACGACGTCTACGACACAGGTCGCAGTATTGAAGCGGTTATTGACAGATTAAAAGTACTGCTGCGTCGCAATATTCCGGCCGATATACGGGTGGCAGTGCCATATTACAAACCGTCGCGAAACAAAACTGACAGAGTGCCTGATTACTATTTGCACGAAACAGATCAATGGTTAAAATTTCCACATTCATTGGAAGGATTAAACGCGGAGGATGTTGCCAGGCACAGACCAGAACTATATGCCATATTGCGAAATGCTAAATCACCAAATGCCTGAGTGTTTCTACTTATACGTATTGATAGTCGAAAGATTGGCGTCACAAAACGAGCGATACAAGTTGCCGCAAAATATTTTCTCAGTGTAAAATCCACTCTTCGAATCGTTTACAGTGAATGCTTCTATTAACATTTACGTTGACTTTTAATTAGTCCGAATGTGCGCTGTACATGTATGCATTGATTTGCCGACATGAACTGAAACACCAGCAGTGATATTGGAGACTGTATGCCGTCGTCTAGTCATAGTTCATCGTCAACGACGGTGGTCGAACTTTCCGGATTTCGTGAACAAAGCGTTGCGCGCAATGGGCGCACCAGTTCAAGTAAATTCGCCGAGCATTCCAGGCAAGGGCAGGCGCATGCTTCCCATGCGGAAATGCTTTCTATGCGGCGTCACTTAAGCTACCAGGCTTCAGTTGAAATCGATAAGCTTGACTGGATACTGGGTGAATACGGCAAAGCCTACAACGACAATCTTGTCAGGCAGATTAGATCATTGCTCAACAAAGAATTTGGCAAACTACGTGTTCATCGGTATCGACGTTTGTTTGTGATTCGACACCGATCTGTAGAAGGTCTCATTTCCAGTCTGTTAAGGGTTCAGTTTCATGCCCATCAAATTGACCTGCCGCCGGTAAACCGCGACTTTGAACCCAGTAACGCAAAGCCTGTGACGTTAACCTGGGGTGTGGGAAGAACCACTACTGAGGCCGAAGTCGAGCGACTGCGAAGACGTCGACAAAAGCACCGGCGCTAGTTAAAAACTAGATAAGATTCACGGCATCGATTACTAAATATCCCACGCTCAGTAATATTAAAAGCAGGCTCCACACCTGTAGCCACATTACATTTCCGCGGCGCCCTAGTATAAATAACACCACACCAATCACAATGGACATCACCATTGATAACGTTAGCATGTGGTGCATGGTTTCGCTGTGCGGATATAACGGGTCGGGTGACTGGCCTTCTGGGTATCGCAACGCCTTTCCTTCTAAACGAAGACTGAATAAACTTAGCCTTATGGACTTAGCCTTATGGACTTAGCCTTATGGACTTAGCCCTATGGACTTAGCCTTATGAACTTATATTTGTGGGCTAAGCCATGTGAACTAAGCCGTGTCAAACTTGGTTCTTGTTGAAACTGGTCCTTGCCGAACTGGGATAATGAGCGCTTGAGTTTACTCCAACGTTGCGTCTGTAGCGTAGATTACTAGCTGGTCTGCCACCCATTGATGAAAGTGTACTGTTGGTGCATCCATGGCAGGGGAAAATATTCCGCCTTCATAGCCTGGAGAGGCACGCCCTTTTTGCATGCGTTCCACAGCAAAGATGTCCTCTTTAAATACGTTTGTCCATGAATCCAGCAGGGCTTGCCTGTGAGCCTGGTATGGCTGTTTTAAGGCATCTTCTCCGACGTAACTGATGCGCACGTGCTCTACAGTGAGATCATGAGCGGTAGGTTGCAGGTACATGATGAACAAGTGATCTGAGTGCAATCCAATAAAAGTATTGGGGTAGAGCACGGGGTACAGAGCCAGATTGGCTTTATCTGAATGCCAGCTGGATAAGCCAGGCAAGTACTGGTCCTTGATGTTGGTCCGGCTGTAGTTCTCACTGCCTTGTCCACCGCCATTGTCGAATCGCTCTAAATCAAAATGCACATTCAGTGGAGATGTTTTATTCAGCTCAGGATGTACCGTTGGCAAATGATAAGACTCAAGGTAATTTTCGACCGGTAATTTCCAGTTCGATTGCACGGTCATGGTTGTGCGGCAATCCTCGTTGCCTGAGACAAATTTCAAGCGATCATCAAGTGAGCAAAGCTCGTCAAATTGTCGGGTTAGAGGCTGCAGATAATCTTCGAATGCGATAGCATCGCCCGTCAGATTAATAAATACGGCGTTCAACCAGATGGCGGAGCGTACTTCGCGTAAATTGCCATTTGCTCGATCGAATTCAGCGTGATTGTGCTCGCCATAGCCACCAACGTGTGGTGTGCCTCTTAACTCACCGTTCATTTTGTAAGACCAACTATGATAAGGGCACACCAACATGCCTTTGGTCTGACAGGGTTCTTCAGCCAGGTGCATACCGCGATGGCTACACACGTTATGAAACACCCGCAGTTGGCCGTCGTTGTCACGCGTAACCACCAGTGGCACACCCATAAAGTCGATGGGTAATACGTAATTGTTTTCGGGTAAGTCTTCAGCAAATGCAATGCATGACCAACCAGTGCCCATGACGAATTTTCGATCCTGGGTGAACGCTGCGGCATCGGTGTAGCGCTCATTAGGCAAGCCCACTGCATCAGCCACAGGTTGCTTGAGCCTTTGTTGAATATCAATCAGTTTATGTTCGAACATGGGTTATTCCTGACTTGGCAAATGCTTTAAGCATCAGCTACAGATTTGCATTTTTATAAACCCGGTGCAATGCCAGTTTCGACAAATCTAATTCTATACGGGAAGCCTGCCAGGGAGGTTAGTCGTGCGCACAGCAAAACGCCCGATGCTGCTCTCTGGACAGGCATCGGGCGTTTGCTGTTCAGCGAGACTCCGGGGCTTGATTACCGTCGTTTTCGCTGCTTGGTATGGGGAGTATTTTCCGTCAAGACTAACCGCTGATCGTTGTTCAAAGTCTCAAAAATGCGCGCATCAGCGGTACTGCATCACACTCCAGCGCCAAATTGCTGTTTTGCAGCTGGTGTAGACAGGTAATCACGTACGCCATCGGCAAGCGCCTCTGCGAGTCTCTGTCGGTAGGCAGGGTCTGCCAATCGTTCAGCCTCGCGTACGTTGGACAGGCAACTTAGTTCTATTAGTACACCGGGTGTGAAGCTACGCGTCAAAATGTACAGTGTGTCTTCTTTAATGCCAGCGTTATCTGTTTCTTCGTACTCGTGGCTTACCTCGTTGTAGACCCGGCGTTGCATCATCGACGCCAGTTGCTTTGAGCCTTCGGTAAATGATAAGTCGGGGCCATGGTTACCCAGCGCTTTAACTAAAGGGTTAGAACCTTCAGCCAGACGCTGCTTTTCGATGCTCTCCAGAATGTTATGAGGAGCTGCATAAAAGGTTTCTACCAGATTGATGTCCTTTTGGGGTAGGTGATTCAAGTGCAGGGACACAACCATATCTGCATTAGCGCTCTTCACTTTTTCCACGCGATTTTTTCGGGACATACCAGTGTCATCGTTGCGTGTTAAAACAATAGATACACCATCTAATTTAGAAAGTATGCGCTGTGCGCGTTTAGCAATATCCAGTGTCAACAGTTTTTCGGCTAAACCATTGTGACCCACAGAGCCACGGTCGGTGCCACCATGCCCCGGGTCGAGCATCACGACAAAGTCATCGTTTGTAGCTTCGGGCTTGGTCGGGTTTGTCTTTGTTGAGCTGAACGCAAATCGTTTACTGGTTTGCCAAACTGCCAGTCTTTCCTGTTGGTCGGCGTTGATGGACCAGGCACTGCTGTTTTGCGCAGCTAATGTTTTGTGTCCAACAACCAAGTCAAATTGATATTCAGGTTTGGCTTTATTGGCCAGAGATTCAAATTTAGCCTTTGAATGCTGAGCGATGGCGCTCGGAGCTGCAACATACTCGGATTGATGAGCAGGCCATCTTGGGTTGTTGATACGCTCAACGCTGAAATTGATCAATCGTTGGTGTCGGGTCGTTGGCGCATTAGCCAGTGTCCGTGAGACCGGAGACAGGGCAACGCGATTATCATCGATATTATCGACTGCGCTACCATTAAGCCCGTGTTGAAGGCCAGTCAACAGCGCGCCCAACAAGAAAAATTCTGCTATAGGCTTTTGTGTTAGCGCACATCGCTTGGAATTAACCGGCGAATTGATCGTTCTTAGCTTGTCCATGAACCACAGATTGTTGATTAACGAAACTGTGATGGACTACGCAAAATGCATGCCCTGAACCAATGATCGGAATAATAATGCACGCGACTCTACACGTGTATCTCCAGCCAAACGACTATAAGCTCCCTGGAGCATCGACAAACGATAGTCAGTGCGAAAGCCTGCCAAAAGTATTAGTATTTATTTATCGCCTAAACAGATTAGTCACATGACGGTGCCTTCTGAAACGCTTGCCAATATTTATGGTGCCGCGGTTGAGCCTGCGCTCTGGTTTGGCGCAATTGATCAATGTGTCAGTCACGTTGGTGCAACCAGTGCAGCGCTTGTCCATATCGATACGCTGGGCACCCATTCCTACCAACTGAACGTTATCAGCGAGCACATCCGACAAACACTTACTGACGAAGATGTGAACTTTTGGTTGACGGATCTTTCCAAGTATGAAATGGAAGGTCATCAGTTATTACTCAAATGTGAAGTACAGTCGGTATACCGAGATATTGACCTTTGGCCTAATGCAACGCAATTGGATCAGCGGGCGGACTACCAGTTCCTGCAACGCAAGCTCGGAATTCGAAGAAAGCTGGCTGCGCGCCTGTTGGATAACAAGCGATACATTGACACCTTCGGACTGCATTTTTCCACTGAATTGGATAATGTACCTGCAGACTGTTTTGCCCGAATGGATTCGCTATTGCCGCATGTTGCAAAGGCGGTTGAGATCGGCGCGATCTTTGATCGACTGCAAAAGCAATACGCTGCTGTATTGACAGCGCTCAACCATGTAGGGATTGGTTTATGCGTTGTTGAATCTAACGGTGTGGTATTGGTTAGTAATAAAGAGGCGACTCGTATTTTAGAATCAGACTCGGGGTTAAAGCTGGGTGGTGACAAGCGATTGACCTGCAAGCATGATGTCGATACAAAGCATCTCGCCATGTGTATTGAGCAGGCGTCTTTATCATCTGACCACACAACAACAGTGGCAGAGCGAATTATAAGTTTGCTATCCGAAGTGACAGACAGTAATCCAATTATTCTGGAGGTCTCGCCGATACGGGATCATATGCAGGAAATTGATGCTGGAAATAACGCAGTACTAGTGCAGATTGTTGATGTCAGCTGTCACCGTCATTGCTCTATTGAAGCCTTCTCCATCGCCTATGGTCTTACTCCTGCCGAGAAAGAGGTTGCCAAACTGCTACTGCAGGGGCTCCAGAATAGTGAGATCGCTGACGCAAGAAATACATCAGTTGAAACCACCAAGTCGCAAGTGAGTCAGGTAATGTACAAAGGCGATGTAAGATCTCGGGTTCAACTGATCAGACTAATTTTAAAAACTGACCCGCCCGTCTTTATGAAAGAGCCTGCCAAAGAGCGTACCGACGATCAGATCAAAGAGTAGGGCGACATTTAACGTCCGAATATCTCCATTAAAAATGGCGCGGTTCTGGAACGCTTTGATTGAGCTACTTTTTTAGGCGTTCCACTGGCCACCACTTTGCCGCCACCATCGCCACCTTCAGGGCCCATGTCAATTAACCAGTCCGCTTCTGCCATGATATCCAGATTGTGCTCAATCACGAACACAGAATTTCCAGCTTCTACCAGGCGATGTAGCACGTGAATGAGTTTTTCGACATCGGCCATGTGCAATCCGACGGTGGGTTCGTCAAGAATATACAGTGTGTTGGTTTTTAGCACGGCGCGACCACTGGAATCTTCGAGTACAGGTTTGGCTTTGGCCAGTTCACTAACCAGCTTGATACGTTGTGCTTCACCACCGCTTAGGGTTGGGCTTTGCTGTCCCAGGGTCAAGTAGCCCAGGCCCACGTCTTGTAATAGCTTTAATGGATGATGTAGTTTGTCGTGGGCAGCGAAAAACTCAACGGCGTCGTCAACATTCATGTTAAGTACGTCGCCGATGGATTTGTCTTTGTATAACACCGAGAGTGTCTCGGTGTTGAATCGCGCACCGTTACAAACATCACATGGCACTTTAACGTCGGGCAGGAAATTCATTTCTATGCGTTGCATGCCCTGACCATCGCACTCAGCACATCGACCACCTGCAACATTAAACGAAAATCGACTGGCTTTGTATCCCCGAATACGTGCTTCGGTCGTATCGGCAAACAAGTTACGTATGGTGTCCCAGAAACCGATGTAGGTAGCTGGGCAAGAGCGTGGTGTTTTGCCTATTGGTGTTTGATCAACTTCCAGCACGCGCGAAATACTCTCCCAACCACTTATTGATTTGCAACCGGTTGGTTTGCCGATTCTGCGGTTACGCTTTTGCGCATTAAGGCTGCGTAAATTATCGTTTATTACGTTTCTAATGAGTGTGCTTTTGCCACTACCAGATACACCTGAAATACCAACCAGCTGATTCAGTGGGATGTCGATATTTATCGACTTTAAATTATGCAAGCTAGCGCCCTTTACACTGAGTATATGCTGGGGGTTTGTTCGAGGCTTGTAGATTGGGTGCTCTAATGGCATGTCCAGCATTCTGCCCGTCACTGATGCCCGGTTCTTTCGAACCTGCTTCACTGTGCCTGTGGCCACCACTTCGCCGCCGCGCACACCGGCACCGGGTCCGATATCGATAATATGCTCAGCACTGTTAATGGTCTCTTCGTCATGCTCAACAACGACGATGGTATTACCTTTTTCACGCAGTTTAGTTAATGTCTCCAGTAGCATGCGATTGTCACGTGGGTGTAATCCAATGGTGGGCTCGTCGAGTATGTAACACACACCACGAAGATTAGATCCAAGCTGGGCAGCCAGTCGTATGCGTTGTGCTTCGCCACCGCTTAAGGTGGGTGCAGCCCTGTCTAAAGACAAGTAATCAAGACCTACTTCGTTTAAAAAGCTCAATCGAGAATTAAGCTCGGTGAGGCTGTCGCGAGCGATCAGTGCCTCACGCTCATTAAGTTTGATACGTTTAAATAAGTCCATGGCCTTCACAATGGATAAACAAGTGAATTCGGCGATGCTCTTATCGTTAAAGAAGACATTTAATGATTCAGGTTTGAGTCTTTGTCCTTCGCAAGCAGGGCACACGTCGTTTTCATCATCGCTTGTACGCCAACTTTTTTCTTCGCCGCTTTGCTCGTCGTCAAATCCAGCAATGAGTTCACCGGTGCCGTAGCATTCGGTGCACCAACCGTGTTTAGAGTTGTAGGAGAACATCCGCGGGTCCAGCTCAGGGAAGCTGCTTTGACAACTGGGGCAAGCGCGTTGAGTTGAAAACAGGGTTTCGTTTTTTACTGTGCTGCCAATCTTGACAATGCCACTACCAAAATCCACAGCGCGTTGAATGGATTGTGTTAATGCTGCCTCATCTTTTACATTGCAACTGATGTCGCCAAGCGGCAAATCAATGGTGTGCTCTTTGAACCTGTCCAGCCTGGGCCAGTTGTCAGTAGGTTGTAATTCGCCGTCCACTCGCAAATGAGTAAAGCCTTTATTGAGCGCCCACTTAGCCAGGTCAGTGTAATAGCCTTTTCTGTCCACAATCAGCGGTGCGTATAACTGAACTGATTTGCCTCTGTGTTTTTTAATTACCTGGGCTGTAATAGCGGCCACCGATTGCGCCCGTATCGGTACTTCGCAATCAGGGCAGTACTGTTCGCCCAGCTTGACGAACATGAGTCGCAAAAAGTGATATATCTCAGTCATGGTTGCCACGGTGCTTTTACGCCCACCGCGACTAGTGCGTTGTTCTATGGCAACGGTGGGCGGTATGCCGGTAATGGCGTCGACATCAGGCCTGGAGGCAGGTTGCACAAATTGTCGGGCATAAGCGTTTAATGATTCAAGGTAGCGTCGCTGGCCTTCATTAAAAACAATGTCAAACGCCAGAGTGCTCTTTCCGCTACCACTCATACCGGTAATAACAGTAAATGCATCGCGTGGAATTTTCACATCAATGTTTTTCAAATTGTGTTCACGCGCCTGTTGTACATGAATAAAATCTGAATTCTTCGATTTAGCAGTAGTGCGTTTTTTTGGTTTAGCCTCGGCTACCCCTGATTGCGTAAGCGATCGCACCATTTTGTCATTGGCGTTTTTATAATCGCGCAACGCTTTGCCCGTAGCGCTGGTCTTGTGTGCCATGATCGATGCTGGCGGGCCTTTAACTACAACCGTGCCACCTTCATCACCACCGGCCGGACCCAAGTCTATAATCCAGTCTGCGTTGCTGATCACATCAAGATTATGTTCGATAACCACCAGTGAATGACCGTTTTCAATCAGTTTTTCAAATGCTACCAATAACTTGGATATGTCGCTAAAGTGCAGGCCCGTGGTGGGCTCATCAAAAAGAAACAACATTTTTGCATCGTTTTTTGCTTTTGACTTATTTGTTTGTTTAGACCGGCCTGACGCCTGCCCCAAGTGTGCGGCAAGTTTAAGGCGCTGTGCCTCACCACCACTTAAGGTGGGTACGGGTTGGCCTAGTTGTAAGTAGCCAAGCCCAACGTCATTTAATGGCTGCAGCGCCTGAATGATGGCTGCCTCGTTTTTAAAGAAATCGAGTGCATCGTCTACGGTCATGGCTAACACATCAGCTATGGATGCACCTTGTTTTTCGTGTTCAGCAAATACTTTTATTTCCAATAGCTCAGCCCTGTATCGAGAACCGCTGCATTCCCCGCAGCGGATATACACATCGCTGAGGAATTGCATTTCGACGTGTTCAAATCCGTTGCCTGAACAGACAGGGCAGCGCATGCCCGAATTAAAACTGAATGCAGATGCTTTGTAACCGCGCTCTTTTGCTTCGGGTACTTTCTCAAACAGCTTGCGAATAGCCTCAAATGCACCGGTATAGCTAACCGGGTTTGATCGGGCTGATTTTCCTATCGGGCTTTGATCAACCAGGATAATGTCATCGATTAACGTGTCGCCTTTTATTGTCTTAAAAGGTTCAGCCAACTCTTTGGGCCGGCCCTTGAGTGCACTGATGGCATTAAACAGCGTGTCCTGAATTAAAGTTGATTTGCCGGATCCACTCGGGCCGCTAATGCACACTAATTGGTTTAACGGGATACTGACCGATACATTTTTAAGGTTATGACCAGAAGCACCGCTGATTTCAATTTTTTGGCTTGAGCGTGTCTTTTTACGTTCGCTATTAAACTCCAGTATTTTACGACCGGTTAAGTAATCAGCGGTTAAGGATTTTTTGGAGCTAAGCAGTTTTGCCGGAGTACCGTTGAAAACGACTTGGCCACCAGCGGCGCCGGGGCCTGGCCCCATGTCGATAATGCGATCTGCACACAGCATGAGCTGAGGGTCGTGCTCAACCACTATAAGGGTGTTACCTGCGCTGCGCAGTCGTTGCAAAATAGTGGCTACACGATCAATGTCGAGCGAGTGCAAACCGATGCTGGGCTCGTCGAGTACAAACAGGGTGTTCACCAGAGAGGTGCCCAAGGCCGTGGTTAAGTTTATCCGTTGTACTTCACCTCCTGAGAGTGTACGCGATTGTCTGTCCAGCGTTAGATAACCAAGCCCGACATCGTTTAAGTAGCTCAGTCGACTGCGCATTTCACCCAGCACCAGTTCGGTGGCACCGTCTGCATCGTCGTTGTTGGTTTTTTGCACGAAGGTGTTAGCTTTGGAAAGTGGCAGGCGCATCAGGTCAACCAAATTCAAGCCTGGGAGCTTGGCCATTTTTGTGTCACTCAGGGTTGAGCCTGCTGGTTTAAAGCGTGATTGAGCATTGAGCACCTCACTTGCATCAGCAAGTGATCCAATACGCCAATTTAAAGCCTCATGCTTGAGTCGCGCACCCAGACATTCAGGGCATTGTTCGTAGCTTCGATACTTGGATAGCATCACCCGCACGTGCATTTTATAAGCACGACCTTCGAGCCAGCTAAAAAATCCAGCAACGCCATACCAGTGTTTGGAACCGGACTTACCATCGCCATCAATGACCCACTTTTGTTGTTTATTTGTCAGTTTGGCGTAGGGCACATCTAAAGGAATTTTTTGTTTTTTAGCTTCGCGTTCCATGTCGCGCTGACATATCTTGTTGGTCTCGGTTTGAAAAACTTTTACCGCGCCTTCTTTTATTGTTTTGGACTCGTCGGGTATGACCAGGCGGTAGTCAATTCCCATGATACGACCAAATCCACGGCAACTCTCGCAAGCACCCATCGGCGAATTAAATGAGAAATGACTTGGTACCGGTTCTTTGTACTTAATATTGCATTTGGCACACTGCAGAGCCACTGAATAGGCCCGTTTGTTAGTGGCTTTTTTATTGTCATCAAGGTCATAGAGCTTTAGTGCGCCTTGTCCATAACGTAAAGCAGCTTCTATGGCTTCAACTAATCTGCCTTGATTGGCTTTGGTGCTGCGCAGGCGATCTTGTATAACTTCTATGCTGGTTTTTGTTTGTTTATGGATACGCGTATAACCCTGGCGCGCTAGCCAGCTTTCTATTTCATCTGCTGAGAAGTTGGCTGGAATATCAATAGTGAACGTCACCATGACACGTGTGTTCGCAGCGTTTTTTGCACCCAGACAAGTTTGCGCAATACTTTGTGCTGAGTCCCGCTTCACGTGCTGGCCACAAGAGCCACAGTAAAGTTCTGCTGTGCGCGCAAACAGCAATTTTAAGTGATCGTTGAGCTCAGTCATTGTGCCAACAGTCGAACGTGATGTGCGTACCGGATTGGTTTGATCAATGGCTATCGCGGGTGGTATGCCATCTATTCGATCGACTTTGGGCTTATCCATGCGATCCAGAAATTGCCGCGCATAGGGTGAGAAAGTTTCGACGTACCGACGCTGTCCTTCTGCGAACACCGTATCAAATGCCAGTGTTGACTTGCCCGAACCGCTAACCCCGGTGATCACAATCAGCTCACCATGTGGTAACGTCAAATCCAGGTGCTTGAGATTGTTTTGATGGGCGTTTTTAATGCCAATATTTTTGCTCATTTGCCTAGCCTAACAAGTCGGGTCTAATTAATGTGGGAAACGCTGTAATGGTCGCCAAACAACTCAACCAAATTGAAGCCGAACAATTCGCTCGCGATGGGTTTCTTATCCGACGCAGTTTAATTGACTCTGATTTAGTCTCGCGGCTTATTGAACAAATTGACGCATCGCTCAACCCGGCTTTGGCACCGGTAGAATTTGAAGCTGATGTGCATTACCCTGGCGCACCAGCGTCACGGTGGTCAGAAGGCGGACAAACACCACGTCGATTGCAGCACGCCTATGGGCGCGATGCATTGTTCCGCGAATGCGCATCATTGCCTGCGATTGTCGGTACGCTTAACGTGCTAATGAGCTCCAACGAGCTGTTGCTTTCTCAAAATCACCATAACTGCGTGATGACCAAACACCCTGGTTACAGCAGCTTGACAAGCTGGCACCAAGATATCCGTTATTGGCGGTTCGACCGGCCAGAACTGGTTAGTACTTGGATAGCTTTGGGTACGGAAAATATTGAAAACGGATCACTGCTGGTTATTCCAGGCTCACACAAACTGAACATCGAACCGGGACGGTTCGATGCAGCATTGTTTTTACGTACCGATCTTGAGCAAAACGAATCTTTGCTGGCTACTGCAGTACCGGTGGAGCTTGAGGCTGGCGATGTGCTGTTTTTTCATTCCAGAACCCTGCATGCAGCTGGGCAAAACAGTTCAAAAACGGTCAAGCGTTCCATTGTTTTTACCTACCACACGCACGATAACCAGCCCATTCCTCAAACTCGCTCAGCGGTGTTCGAGGGTATTCCTGTGGGTAGCTGATCAGGGTAGCCGCTGCGCGTCTACTGGCGCTAAAATTTTAATCACATTGGAGGTGAGCAGCCGCTCGCATCATGGTATAACGAGACTTTCAGCCTCACTTTGAAATACCCGCTATGAGTTTGACCCCCGAATCCGGTGCTCCTGATTCCGACGTCAGTGCGCGTGATGCGCTTGGAATTGACAGTGACATCCGAGTCCCGTCCTACGCGCAACGTTCCGACTACGTTCCCGATATTGATGACGCTTATCAGTTTGATCGGGATGTTTCCTTATCTATTCTGGCAGGCTTCGCGCAAAACCGGCGTGTGCTGGTGCAAGGATTTCATGGCACCGGCAAATCAACGCATATCGAACAAGTCGCGTCCCGACTCAACTGGCCCTGTGTGCGCGTGAATCTTGATGGGCATATTTCACGACTCGACTTAGTGGGCCGTGACGCTATTGTGATAAAAGACGGTAAGCAGGTGACCGAATTTCAAGAAGGTATTTTACCGTGGGCTTTGCAGCGCCCCGTCGCTTTGATCTTTGATGAGTTTGATGCAGGTCGGCCTGATGTTATGTTTGTTATTCAACGCATACTTGAAAAAGACGGCAAGTTCACTTTGCTTGATCAAAATCGCGTGATCACGCCACATCCGGGATTTCGCTTGTTTGCAACAGCCAACACCGTTGGTTTGGGGAATTTAAATGGCATGTATCACGGCACTCAAACGCTGAACCAGGCGCAGATTGATCGGTGGAACATCGTTGCACGACTAGATTACCTTGCACCTGAGGCGGAAAGTGAGATCGTGCATGCGCGTGTCCCCGAAATGCGCTCGCGTGCAGGCGGTGAACAACTGGTCGCATCCATGGTAGCCATGGCCAACATGACGCGCGAAGCGTTCAGCGCTGGGGACATCTCAACCGTGATGTCGCCACGCACTGTTATAACCTGGGCTGAAAATTTAGGCATATTTGATGATTTGGCTAAGGCATTCAGGTTGTCTTATTTAAACAAGTGTGACGATGCCGAGCACTCCATCATTGCTGAATTTTATCAACGCTGTATGGGGCAGGAACTACCTGAGTCAATTGCCCTTAATACAAATAAATAAATGATCCTTAATTCGATTCGCCTTTAATAAAAACAAACGATGAATCCCGAATCGCTTGATTCCAATTCAAACGCGCGCGTAAGAATGCTTGAACGCCACGGTGCGGCTAGCTTGCGCGCGCTGTCGGGCGTGTGGGATGCAGAGTATCGAGCCAGTCGTTTACGTATTGACGGTAAACCTGCACCGTTTGCCGCGCCTTATCTTGCGATTAACTTTGCTGACGCTGAACTAAGCCAAAGCCGGGGTGTAATGGATTCGCTGGGCTTGCGTCTGCGTTTTTGTGATCTGGACTTGCACAGCCGTTTAAGCCCACCCAAAGGTTTCGCCAGGTTAGTGTTTGACGTGCTGGAACAAACCCGTTGCGAATCACTGCTACCCGATGCGCATCAGGGTATGCGTAAGAATCTGGATACCGCATTCATCAACTGGTGTCACCAGGCACATGGCAATGGATTTTGCGACAGCGACCTGGGCATTCTTTTGTACACGGTAATCCACATGGTACGTGCGCGGTTGATCGGTACCTTTGAAGATGAAACAGCCGAAGCGTTAATAGAGGCAACTCGCGCCAACCTTGGTCCTGTAATAGGGAAGTCGTTGTATCAATTGAAAGCAGCCCGCGAAGATCAAACAGCATTTGCCGAGCATGCAGCAATGATTGCTAACGCATTAGGGCAAATGGTGGAAGATGCGTCCAGTGACGCTGATGACAACGTTAAGTTAAAGGAACGCCATTCGGTCATCTTGCCACCAGACTGGAATGACTCGGATGTTGATTCAGAAGTCGAGTCGGGTATTGGTGCGTCCAATGCCTCTGCTGATGCTGAACAAACGGACTTACAAAAACTCGGCGACTATCATGTTTATACCAATGAGTTTGACCAATTGGTAGAAGCTGCAAGCCTCTTGCGTAACGAAAAGCGTTATGAGTTGCGTAACCAACTCGATCAATTGGTCAAGTCGCAAGCGGTCAGCGTAACGCGGCTTGCAAGAGAAATGCAGTCATTGTTTGCCCGTCCTGAGCACGATGGTTGGTTGTTTGGTCAAGAAGAAGGTTTGATTGATGCCCGTCGCCTGGCACAACTGGTCAGCAACCCGGAATATCATCAGGTGTTTGTGCAAGATCGGATGCAGTTAAAGTCTAACGCGGTGATCAGCTTCTTGATTGATAATTCTGGTTCGATGAAACGACAGCGTTTTGAAGCGGTGGCGGTGTTGCTTGATACCTACGCTCGCGCGCTGGATTTAGCCGGAGTTAAATCGGAGGTGCTTGGATTTACCACGGCGGACTGGAATGGTGGTAAGGCCTTGCAAGCTTGGCGAAAAGCGGGGCAACCAGAGGCGCCGGGTCGCATGGGTGAGACATTGCACGTAGTGTACAAATCAGCCGACGATGCCTGGCGGCGCACTCGGGGATCTATGGCCTGTCTGCTAAGCACTCAGCATTTTCGAGAGGGTGTCGATGGAGAGGCCCTCATTTGGGCCTATCAACGACTTAAAGCGCGGCAGGAGCCCGGACGTTATCTTGTGGTGATATCTGATGGCGCGCCCTTAGATGCGGCCACCCAAAACACCAACAGAGAGGGGTTTCTGGGTGATCATTTGGCCAGTGTTGCCAAAGTTATCGAACGCGATCCGAGCATCAAATTGGGTGCTATCGGCATTGATCTGGACATGAGCGATACGTTCAGCAATTCAGTATCGCTTGATCTGGGTGGAACGCTGGGACAGGCAAGCTATAAGGTATTAAACACTTTGTTTAATGTATCATCTGTCTAACCATCCATTGACGCAGCACTTCCTTATTTATCATGCAGGATCAATACAATTTTAAAGCCATCGAATCTCAGGTGCAGTCGGTCTGGGATGCGAATCATGCCTTTACCGTCACCGAAGACGAAAGCCTCCCCAAATATTATTGCATGTGCATGTTCCCGTACCCTAGCGGTAGTCTGCACATGGGCCATGTGCGTAACTACACCATCGGTGATGTTGTTTCGCGTTACAAACGAATGCAAGGGTTTAATGTGCTGCAGCCCATGGGTTGGGATGCCTTTGGTCTGCCCGCAGAAAATGCCGCCATCAAAAACCAGACCGCACCAGCCAAATGGACTTATGAAAATATCGATGAAATGCGTGAGCAGCTACAAAAGCTGGGTATAGCCTACGATTGGTCACGTGAGCTAGCCACCTGCAAACCGGATTATTATCGTTGGGAGCAATGGTTTTTTACCAAGCTGGTTGAAAAAGGACTGGCCTATAAAAAAATGGCTATCGTCAATTGGGACCCTGAAGAGGAAACTGTTTTAGCCAACGAGCAAGTGGATGCCGAGGGGCGGGGCTGGCGTTCGGGTGCTTTGGTTGAGCGTCGCGAAATACCGCAGTGGTTTTTAAAGATTACCCAGTATGCCGAAGAACTCCTGGATGAAATTGACAACCTTGAGGGCTGGCCCGATGCAGTGCGCACCATGCAACGTAATTGGATTGGCAGATCTGAAGGTGTCGAATTTGATTTCAAAGTAGAGGGGCACGACCCCATTCGTGTTTATACCACCAGGCCAGACACAGTTGCCGGTGCAACCTATATGGCCGTTGCTGCCGAGCACCCGGTTGCACAAGCCGCAGCCCAAGACAATAAAGCGGTTGCCGGCTTTATAGAAGAGTGTTTGAAAACCGGTACGTCTGAGGCGGTGTTGGAAAAACTCGAAAAACGTGGTATCGACTTGGGAGTTGAAGCTATCAATCCTGTGTCGGGTGAAAAAATTCCGGTGTTCGCTGCTAACTTTGTTCTGATTACGTATGGCACGGGTGCGGTTATGTCGGTGCCCGGTCACGATCAACGCGATTGGGAATTTGCCACTAAATATAAGCTACCAATCAAGCAGGTTGTGCAATCAACTGATGAACCGGTCGATGTCGAGTCTGACGCTTTTACTGACAAAGAAAATACGGTGTCTGTCAATTCTGGTCAGTTCGATGGGCTGGATTTTAAAGCGTGTTTCGAGGCAACAGCTGACTTCCTGGTGGCTAACGCGGGTGGCGAACGTAAAGTCAATTACCGCATTCGCGACTGGGGTGTGTCACGCCAACGTTATTGGGGTTGCCCCATTCCGATCATCTATGACAAAGCTGGCAACGTTCATACTGTGCCCGAAGAAGACTTGCCGGTACTGCTGCCCGAAGACGTTGAATTTACGGGTGTCCAATCACCTATAAAAGAGGACCCAAATTTTATTAACACCACTGTACCTGGTACTAACGAGCCGGGCACGAGAGAGACCGATACGTTTGACACCTTTTTTGAATCCAGTTGGTATTACGCACGTTATTGCTGCCCTGACGCCGACAAAATGGTAGATGAGCGCGCTAACTATTGGTTGCCTGTCGATCAATACATTGGTGGCGTTGAACACGCGGTTATGCATTTGCTGTACGCACGTTTTTTCCACAAGCTTATGCGCGACACGGGCTTGGTCAGCTCTGACGAGCCATTCACTCGGCTCTTGACCCAAGGCATGGTGATCGCTGAAACCTTCTATAGGGATGACACTGGCAAACCTGTTTACTACAACGCCAAAGAGCTCGACCTTCAGTACGATGACAAAGGGCGTATTAATGCTGCAACGTTAAAAACTGACGGTAAGCCTGTTACGGTGGGTCGTATCGAAAAAATGTCTAAATCGAAAAACAACGGCGTTGATCCATTAGAAATGATTGAGCAATATGGCGCTGACACCATGCGATTGTTTTCCATGAGTGATTCTCCGCCACATCAATCATTAGAGTGGAAAGAGGGTGGTGTTGAAGGCATGCATCGCTTTATTAAGCGCGTATGGCGTGAGGTCAGTGCGATTGATTCAAGCTATGCCAATCACGATTTCGATCAGGAAGAACTTAACCGTGATCAAAAAGCCCTGCGTTTAAAAACTCACGAAACTATTGCCAAAGTCACCGACGATATTGATCGGCGATTCACGTTTAATACAGCGATTGCATCGATGATGGAGCTGTTTAACGAAATTTCTAAATTTGAAGATCGCACCGATCAGGGTAAGAGTGTAGTTCACGAAGGCTACAGTGCTTTAGTCCGATTGCTGAGTCCGTTTACACCCCATGTTACTCACGAACTTTGGGCGCAGTTGGGCTATCAAACCGCGCTAATCAATGAGGCCTGGCCCGAAGTCGATGAAGATGCCCTGGTTCGCGATAGTTTATCTATGGTGGTACAGGTTAACGGCAAGCGGCGATCAAATATAGAGGTGCCCGCCAATGCCAGTAAAGACGACTGCGAGAGTGCAGCGTTAGCCGATGAAAACGTTAAAAAGCACGTGGCTGACAACACAGTACGCAAAGTTATTGTGGTGCCGGGTAAGCTTATTAATATAGTGGCGAACTAGACACAGCTGGTGTTTGGAAATGCGTATGTGCTTCTGCTGCTCGCAACTTTAGGGTGGGCCGGGAATACAGTTGCTGGCAAATTTGCAACAGGCGGTTGGGAGCCATTTACATTAACGTGTCTGCGTTGGTTTCTTGTGGTAATGGTGGTGCTGCCGTTCGCGTGGCGTCACTTATTAAACGACCGTAAAATCATTGCCCAAAAGTGGTGGTACTTTCTTGGTGTGCTCGGGTTCTGTATGGCCATGTTTAATTTGTTGATGTTTCTGGCACTCAACTACACCACTGCAATCAATGTCAGCATTGAGCAGGCATTTATGCCGGTGCTCATTATTCTGGCAAATTTTGTTTTGCTGTCTCAGCGGGTGCGCTTGTTGCAGATTATCGGTGTGGGTTTGTCTATTGTTGGTGTTTGGGTGACAAGCACTCAGGGTGAGCTGTTATCACTCCTCGATGGTGGTTTAAATCGAGGGGATGCCATTATGCTGCTGGCTTGCGTTTTCTACGCAGCTTATACCTTCGCACTGCGCTGGAAACCACCGGTGCGTTGGCTCAGTTTCATGTGCCTGATTGCTTTAGGCGCATTTTTGTTTTCTATTCCGTTTGCGCTTTATGCCATTGCTACCAATGATTTAAAAGTGCCAGCAAAAGCTGATTGGTTGGTATTGGTGTATATCGTGATCGTTCCCTCTATTGTCAGCCAGCTGTCGTTTGCAAAAAGCGTATCGCTTATCGGCGGTAATCGAGCAGGATTGTTCATCAATTTGGTGCCGCTGTTTGGATCAATGTTGGCTGTGGTTCTGCTTGGCGAACAATTCAGGCTATTTCATGCTGTTGGGATGGTCTTGGTTATTGGTGGTATCTTGCTGGCAGAGCAATTTGCGTTGGCGAGTGACCAGGCAAATACGCTATAGTTGACGCCAATCAAGGCAATCCTATGGGGTAGTTAATTGTGGAACAGCCAGCGTGGAATAACCCGAATCAAGGGCACTCCCGAATTGCGGGAATCCTTCTTGTTGTTGGTTTTGTCTTATTAGCGCTATCCGCTTTTAATCCTCTCAAAGACATGCTGGTTGGGACTCCCATGTGGTTGTTCCGCTCGGCGCTCATTATTGGTATTGGTTACTGCGTACATGTGTTGTTTTCACCGGCAGCTATTGTCATGCTGTTTCTGGGTTTCTCGGCCGGCCTGCCAATCATACTGATCTTCTCGACCTTGAGTTTATGGCTTGGCGAAGCCGGCTTAAAAAAGTCGGCTGTTACTTATTTCTCGTGGGCAGCGCTTGGCTATTCATTCAAGTTTGTCTGGGCGCCGTTAGTTGATAAATTGCCGATACCCGTTTTGACAAAATTAATGGGTCGAAGAAGGGCCTGGTTGCTGCTGTCGCAAGCAGCCGTTATCGGGTCAATATTATTGATGGCGATGACCGATCCTGCAGCTGACGGCAATGCACTGACCATGATGGCGCTGTCTGCAGTGGCCTTGGGATTTTCATCAGCGACCCAGGATATCGTGATTGATGCTTATCGCATCGAATCCGCACCGGTTGATGAGCAAGCCATGATCTCGTCCACTTATATAGCGGGATACCGTATCGGTATGATTGTGGCCGGTGCGGGTGCGCTTTACCTGGCCACCTACTTTGGTTCAACCAAAGAGGCGTACAACTATGATGCCTGGATGAATACTTACGCCATCATGGCAGCCGTCATGCTGATTGGTGTGCTGACCACGTTTCTTATCCGCGAACCCAGCACCCATCGTCCAGACGAAAACCCCTACACCGCCAATGACTACCTGCGATTTCTGGCAGTTTTTGTTTGCGCCGTTATGGCGTTTATTCTGGTATTTGTACTCAGCTCAGCTTTGGTGAGTAGTGCAAAGGATGCCTTAAAAGAATTTTTTAATAACCGACACTTGGCAGGTTTTATTGTGGCGACGATTCGCTTGGCTGTTGCTGCAACCGTTGCCTGGTTTGTTGCCCGTGGGCTTGTCAAGGCTGGGGTGGGTAACCAGCAAATGATCACCGAGTCTTACGTTAATCCTATAAGAGATTTTTTCAGCCGCTATGGGATGGGCTTAGCACTATTGTTGTTGGCATTTATCGGGCTCTATCGAGTGTCTGATATTGTTATGGGCGTTATTGCCAATGTGTTTTATCAGGAAATCGGTTATACAAAAATTGAAATTGCCAACGTGTCCAAATTCTATGGGCTGATTATGACCATAGCAGGTGGATTGCTGGGCGGTTTTTTGGCGGTGCGCTATGGGGTGATTCGCATTTTGTTTTTAGGTGCGGTGTTGTCGGCGGTCACCAACCTGTTATTCATATTATTGGCAAATTCAGAACCCAGCATCGGCTTGTTGATCATGGTAATCGGCGCTGATAATTTGTCTGGTGGATTAGCCACCGCTGCGTTCGTGGCCTTTTTATCCAGCCTGACCAACGTGTCGTTTACCGCAATGCAATACGCCATTTTCAGTTCATTAATGACGCTGTTTCCAAAAATACTGGGTGGATACTCTGGCTCCATGGCCGAATCCATGGGCTATGGGGCGTTCTTTACCATGACGGCGCTGCTGACTATTCCTGTGCTTATACTGATCTTTTTAGTGCGCAACAAAGTTAACGACAAGGTGGTTATACGCACATAAACGAGAGCAGAAATTTTATACATAAACGTCAGTTCATCAAGATGAGTGTATCAAAATGAGTTCATCAGAAAAGCCAATCACAGCTGCCGGGGAGATGGAGCTGGATGTGCTTATCCGCTCCATGCAGCCAGTGTTGCATAATGAAACCTATGTGTTTGCAACAGTCGATTTTAATTTTGATGTAACTGGCCTGTCACCGTTAATGAGTTTTAAGGAACAGAAAGGGCAAACGCTTATTCTTGGTAAAACTGCCGCGACAAAAGCAGGTATCGATTACGAATTCCCCTGCCGGATGATCACACTCAATATTCATTCATCTCTTGACGCTGTAGGTTTTCTGGCTCGGATAACAACACATTTGGCTCAGCTGAATATGGGTGTTAATCCGGTTTCAGGTTTTTATCACGATCATTTATTTGTGCCCAGTGACCGCGCGACTGACGCTATGCAGGCACTGGATACTATTGTCGAATAGTTAGCACACCTTTATGAGAGGTAGGGTAATAAAAACCAGACAGCGTGATTTATCTTCTAACAAGGATAGTGTAAAGATAGTCTGCGGCTACCTATTTGGCATAGGTAACCGCAGTAAGACACTCTGGAATCTACTGGGTAGTGACCGAGAGTGGTGCAGATAACTCTGACATATCGCCAGCACTGTCTAATGCTTTGATCTGATAGCTATAGGTTGAACCTGGCTGAAGTGTGTCATCGTAGTAGGTATTGCCTTCAGCTACCGCAAGATATGCCCCATCGCGAAAAACTTCATAAGCGATCACTGCATTGCTGGAAGTCGAACGATCCCAAAAAATCTCGGCTGCGGTCGTTGAATATACTTGTGCAGTCAGATTAGCTGGAGTGGTCGGCCCACCATGCGAATGACCATCATCCTGTTCAGTGTCTGTCAGGTTTCCTCGAATGGCACCGGCTGGAAAATCCAGGTTGTGGACATTGATATAAAACTGCGCAGGATTGGCCAGGATACGTTGAACGATGCCAGCTTCCTGAGTGGGAAATTTCCCTGCTTCACCTTCGGTTAAGCAATCGGCAGCGTTACCACCTTCTGGTCCCGCTAATGCAGCCACTACAGGCCCATTAGTATCGCGAGCGCCTTCGTGAATGTGCGCCATGAGACCCTCGCCAACGCGACCAAGCTGTATGTCATTCACTAGGATAGAGTAACAAAGAGTCGTGTCATCGCCATCAATTCCAAACACATAAGCGATGCCTTTGCCGTCCGGGTCGCCAGTCAATCGCTGCGACAGGTCTTCGCCTACCTCTTCACGGCCATCCATCTCGGCGATGAGTACGGTATTGAGGTGACCAGCCATAACGCCGGTACTGATGAACAGGCCTAAGCCCAGGCCACAGGCGCTCTGCAAGCTGGCCTTCTTTAAATTAAATCGCATAAAATTCCCCCGGTGGTGATTATATTTTTTGGTAGTACAATTTTGTATACGCACCGAGTTGCCAGCGAGATGCCTCGGTTTCTAACAAATGGTGTGAAGATGAGTGAAATTGTAATCGCTTTATGTCACGCTGGCAGACGCGCCCCGTGCTTTGCCTTCGATTTTACCCTGGCCACATCCGAGTGCTCGATTTCTATTTCGCAAAATATTAAGAAAAATTGCCCGCGTTCAACCACGCTCCAATGCTGACGCAGAACACACACAGCGCACAGCACAGCCGCATCAGAGCCACAGCACAGCACATATAGGCTCGACCCAAGATTGATACAGCCCAGTGTTTGATTCACTTCAGTGCAGAAAAGTATCGCCATAAACAAGAGACTAAAACATGCCACGTATTGAGCGCAAAAAACTTGTAGAAAAATTCCAGGCTATGAAAGCGGCTGGCGAACCTATCGTGGGTGGTGGTGCCGGCACAGGTCTGTCGGCCAAGTGTGAAGAGGAGGGTGGAATTGACTTGATTGTTATCTATAACTCAGGGCGCTACCGCATGGCAGGTCGGGGTTCTTTGTCGGGCTTGTTAGCCTATGGCAATGCTAATGATGTAGTCATGGAAATGGCTCATGAAATTCTACCAGTTACCAAGCACACACCCGTGTTAGCTGGGGTTAATGGTACTGATCCTTTCTGTGTCATGGATCATTTTTTAGATAAGGTAAAGTCTATTGGTTTTTCAGGTGTTTAAAATTTTCCAACTGTCGGTTTGATAGACGGAACCTTTCGCGCCAATCTTGAAGAAACCGGTATGTCGTATTCGCAGGAAATCGACATGATACGCATGGCGCACAAGCGTGACTTGTTTACAACGCCCTATGTGTTCAGTGAAGACGATGCCACTGCCATGGCAAAAGCGGGCGCTGACATAATCGTTTGTCATTTAGGTTTGACCACGGGCGGGTCGATTGGTGCGGAAACGTCAATGACGCTTGAACAATGCCCTGAAATTGTTGACCGCTGGTCGGAGGCTGCACTAAAGGTGAATAAGGATGCCGTCACATTGGTGCATGGTGGGCCTGTGGCAATGCCGGACGATGCTGAGTATGTGCTTAAAAACACCGAGAACTGTCATGGTTTCTATGGCGCGTCTTCCATGGAAAGACTACCCACCGAGCAGGCTTTAACGGCACAGACACGCAAGTTTAAATCCATTGGGTTTGATGGTTAATTTATTGGCCGTCTTTCTCGTGTTGCTGTGCCACTAATTTCCAGCCATTAGCTCGTAGCGAGTCAACTACGTGGTCTCGCACATTATGATGACCTGTGCTTTTGAACGTGGCTGCGCTTTCTCGGCCAACGGCTTTGCCAAAATCCGGTCTGCAACTCCACAGTGAGTGATCGTTTTCTGGGTGGGGTGGAACGTAAGTCCCCAAACCGCCGTGTTTTAAAACCATTGCGCTAAAGTGAATGTCTTCACCGTTCTCCCAGCTATGCGGTGGCTCTTCCCACATAAATCGAAGCAGCCGTTTGTCGAAAAACCATGCATGGCCGACGAGGTCGACCTGTGTGACTTCGTTATAGTGATGGCCATTCCAACCCACTTTGTGCTTGGATGAGTAACCGCCTTTGACCGGTAAAATAACACCTGACCCGCCAAGAATGCCGTGAGTTCCGGCTTTGAATGTGTCCAGGCAGTTCTTTATCCAATTGGGTTGCGGCAGAATGTCATCGTCAAATAAGCAAACGTATTGTGTTCTCGCCATATTCGCCATGGCAAAGCGACCCCAGAATTTCCAGTTGGTATTGGATACCACCACGCGATCAGCTAACGCGGAATAGTCTTGTATATCGGTGTCTGAGCTGTTGCACCAAACCCAAATTTCGTCTGGGGGCACACTTTGTTTTTTTAACGCATCAATTTGAGCACTTAAGTATTGGCCACGTTTGTATACCGTTAATATTGCAGTAACACTTTGTTCTGATGCTGCCGGCAGCTCATCAGCTGTTTTTTCAAAGTGAAGTCCGGAATGTGGATTGTTGGCTTGTTTGGCTGCCATGCTCGCCGCAACTCTGGCAGCAGGTAGTTTTACGCTCCACCAGCTTTTAATCCGGGTATTCCACCACCAACTGAGGCTTTGGACAAGAGTTCGATCTGGCTTCATGGTGTTAGTGAATGCAGTAAATCGGCAATGGTAGTGGATGAGCGTCCATCACCAAAAGGGTTTGTTGCGGCGGCCATCGTTTCATAAGTTTGCTCGTTAGCGAGCAGCTCATTGCATGTATTCACGATAGTGCTTGTGTCTGTGCCAACCAGCTTGACAGCACCAGCCTCAACAGCTTCCATACGTTCTGTAGTCTCCCGCATCACCAGCACCGGTTTGTTTAACGATGGTGCTTCTTCCTGTATACCACCGCTGTCACTCAATATAAAATGACAGTGATCCATTAGATAAATAAACGGGCCATATTCCTGTGGTGGCAGCAAAAAAATGTTGACTGTTGAATGCAAGTGCTGATGCACCACGTCTTTGACTTGTGGATTCAAATGCACTGCGTAAACGATGTTGATGTCGGGATGTTGTTGTGCAAGTTGTTTCAGGGCTTCGCAAATTGCCAGCATACCATCGCCGAAACTCTCACGACGGTGCCCTGTGACTAATATATAGGGCGTTTTGATGTCGTCCATACCAAGCTGGGCCAGGTCTCGCTCAATGTTGGCTCTTAGATTGTCGTCAAGGTTGACTCTGTCACGGACTTGTAAGAGCGCATCAATGACAGTATTGCCCACAACGGCTACGGTCCCAGCTACTTTTTCTGTGTTAAGTTGCTCCGCATTTTTACGAGTCGGCGCTAAGTGAACCTCGGCCATCTGGCTTATTAACAAGCGATTTATTTCTTCGGGCCAAGGTGCGTAACGGTTGAAGGTACGCAGGCCAGCTTCCAGGTGCACAACCGTAACTTGATGAAAACAACCTGCCATAGCGCTGGCCATGGCGGTGCTGGTATCTCCCTGAACAATCATTAGCTCGGGTTGTACTTCATCAATAACCGGTTTGACGCTGCTTAAAATACGCGACTGTAATTGCACTTGATGCTGGCCGTCAGTCATGAGGTTCAGGTCTGAATCAACCTGAATGGGGAACCAGTCCAGCGCTTGCTTGAGCATCTCGCGATGTTGCGAGGTTAAACACACGTGCACACTAAATTGCTCTGGTCGTGCTCGTAAGGCCATAACCAGAGGCGCAAGTTTAATGCACTCGGGTCGAGTGCCAATCATGACCAATACTTTTTTCATGATGGTGTTCCCGCATCGTCGGTTGCAACCCGAATATTACGGCGTAGTTCTGACAATTTTGAGCCTTTTACGTAGCGTCCTTTTTCAGTGTGCCGTATTCGGAACAAGCCTTTAACATCAATCGCTTCACCTTCAGTACCAATCAGTTGTCGAAAAATGGAGTCCTCGTAAGTTTTACTCCAGTGTTGCATGGGGGTTTGATACATACGCATATTACGACAGTATCCACAGTGCCGAGCAACATCGCCGTGCACAATTTGAAAAGCACCTTTGGCTTTTGATATGGTGTTACTGCTAAAGAGTGTTGTGTCTATATCAACAGTTGTGTTGTTGTTTTGATTAAGCATAGGATGCGTTGATTCGAGCAACTCGGTAATAAATTCTTGTCTTGGATACACCATGAGGGCCTGCGCTTTGTCTGTGTGGCTTTGTAAGTAAATAGCCAAAGAGTCGAGGCAGTTTTTATGAAATATCAAATCGCAATCACTAAACCAGAGCCAATCGGCTTGCGATGTTGTTGCAGCCGTGTTGCGGCCAATCGCTCTTCTGAATAATTCTTGTTTTGGTACAGCAATCCACTGCCATGTGACATTGGGAACTTTAATGTTGTTGACGCGGTTTATCAGTTCAACCAACTCGCTGTCTTCGTCGCTGTAGAACAATGTGTAGGTAAGCTGCAGATGTTGAGGCGGGTGGTTGATAAGTGAACTCAGCTGAAAATTAAGCATGTGCGCGTACTGCCAACAATGGCTGACAATCTGCAACTGCAAAGGCTCTTGGGCCATGGATAGCGCAGAATTTGGTGGCGGCTTTGGACCAAACCAGCTAATCGGCAATATGGTGCCAACTAAGCGTTTGTATATTTGGTGGCGTAGCCAGATGAGTTTGTCGGATAGCATCTGAATACATTATCTCGCAACATAAAGCGAAAGTGTGACAAATTGGTGTTTGCTTAAGGTTTGTACAAAGCTAATTGAAAGCGTTTTCGGCCTGCATCAAATGCAACCACGCTGAGTTTAACCGCATCACCCAGCAACCAGTCTGGCGCTTGTTGATTAAGCGGTTTAGCGCTTAATTGTTCGAGCTGGTATTCGGTATTGTATTGCGCTTGTAAGTCAGCCGTGCTGACTTTTAAGTCAGTGGCAATAGATTCGCAGTACACATATATCCGATCTTTTTTAAACCCCATAATGATGCCATCGCGTTGCACGGTCGGGTTTGTGGCCAGGTCTTTATTAAGTACCGATTGCAGGGCGATAAATTCAACACGCTTGCTGATTTGCTTCTGGGTTTGTCGTGATTGGTTAGCCACAGCGATAATCTGTTCGCGCAATTGGTGGTCGTCGATAGGCTGAGATATATCCACTTCATAGGGTGATGCTTGCTGATCCAAAGCTTCAAGTAGCTCTTTGTGAGTAAATATTCCGACAATTTCGCGCATAGGTGACGAAAAGCGTGCGTAGCTTGATGCTGCCAGGGCGTGATGTCGACCAGGTTCGCTGCGGTATTCGGACGCTTGATTGCTAATCAGAATTTGTCGTTCCACCGCCAGTAGTTTACCTCGATGCTGCGGTGTGTCGGGCAGGGATACAACGTAGTCGGCCAGGGTTTGATCTTTTTTCCAGCGCCACAGATCCGGCAATTGCGCAAGATCTGCAAAGGCGTTTAGAGAACCGCGCAATGCGTTTAGCCTTCCCTGCAGGGGTGCGTCGTGGGCTCGAAAAATAGCCTGTAAGGCGTCGTTATCTTGAGCCAGCGCTTTGAGCATCTCTGCGCCTTGCATGTTGCAAAGCAAGCTTATCTGCTCATTGTATTTTTCGGTTCTAACGCGAGCACGTTGACTAATTGTTAGTCCGTTGTCTGTCAGTGTGATTGTAGCTTCGCTTCGATTAAACGGAATAACGTCGCGATCGCTGGCACGTTGCATCAGAATTTCGCCCAGCTCGAGCAACAGTTGTAATGATACTGACCATGGCTGATTGTGGTACTCGTGTTGTTGTTGTTCGTTTTGTTGAGCAGAACATACCGAATCATAATATTGCTGCACAGACGCGTAAGACAGCTTGGCTTGTGAACAGATTAATGCCCTTGTCACACTGGTGTTATAACAAGTGCCGTCTTGTTTGAGCTTCATATCGAACACTAAGGCACGGCGTTTTTTGTTTGGGTTTAATGACACCAGACCTTCGGATAACGAAGGTGGCAGCATCGGTGCTGCAAGTAAAGGCGTGTAGTAGGTGACGCCGCGTTTCATGGCCTCATTAAACAGTGCACTGCCCTTTGGAACATAGAAAGCTGCATCAGCCAAGGCATAGCGCACTCGAAAATCGTTGTTGTTGCCGCGCTCGATTAATAAGGCCTGATCGAGATCACGAGAGTCAGGATTATCAATTGTGACAAAAGGCTGGTCCTGCCATTGTTTTAAGCCAGTGTCATCTAACCCTGGGTTGGCGGTCCTGTGTGCTGCCTCAATAAGACAGGCTTCAGGGTGCTCGATGGCAACTTTGTATTGTTTGAGGATCTTCTCGATCGCTAGTTTGGCTTCTGCACGCGCGTTCATATTTGATCGATTATTGGGTCAGCGCAATAATCGCGACGTCGACAATTAATGCAGTGCTCTCCCAAATAAAGCGAATCAATCCAATGCATTAGTTCATTAATGTCTTTTTGATCGTCGAACATAAAGCCTGCTTCGAAGTTACGTTTGTCTTCGTGCTTGCTGCCCAGACCGGCGCCAGTTAAGTTGGCAGATCCCACAAAAGCGCGAATGCCATCGATGACAATCGCTTTAGTATGGACGCGAGGGCAAAGTATACGTTCGAAGCTGTCGCTGTTAATCAGTGCGTCAAATCGATCAAATTCTTCACGGAACCGTGGCCCGGGTTCCTTGGCGTGAATGAGGCGAACAGCGACACCCTTTTCAACCAGGTCATTGAGTACTTCCAGCAATGGTTGAAAGTGACCGCTAATATTGACATAGAGGTCTTTTATGTCGGCGGTGACTATCCACAGAAATCGCCGAGCGTTTGGTAGCTCAGTTTGTACAAATTCGGTATAGATATCGCGATTAAGCAAAAGCTTATGCATTTATGTAGTGTAGCGCTTTTAAAGGTGCTTAGGCGCGAGCTTCAATTTTGTGAAAGCGAGCTGAACTTATGCATTGCTGGCTGGTCATCTTAGCGTCAGGGTACCTTTTTAAGAAATCGGGTGGTACTCTTGTCTACGATATTAACCTGGAAGAAAAAATGAAAAAACTGGCTGTTTTATTAAATAGTTTACTGCTCGCGGTGGGGTTTTCGGGTGCTGTGCAGGCTCAGGAAGGCATGACAATTTTACCCAGCTCTCACGATGTTGCTGCAACCATGGACAAGCTGGAAACTATTGTCAAAAGTAAGGGTATGACGGTTATGGCGCGAGTTAACCATGCGGCTAATGCCGAGAAAAACGACATGGAATTGCGTCCAACTCAGTTGCTGATTTTTGGTAACCCAAAAGTTGGTACCCCGCTAATGAAGTGCTCACAGAGCATTGCCATTGACCTGCCGCAAAAGATGCTGGTGTGGGAAGATGCTGATGGAAAAGTTTTTCTGGCTTTTAACGACCCGGCTTATTTAAAAGCTCGGCATGCAACCGAAGGTTGTGACGAAGTGTTTGATAAAGTCAGTGGTGCTCTGAATAATTTTGCTAATGCGGCAACTGCGCCATAACGTTGATAGCAACTTTGATAGCAAAAAAATTGAATGCATTAACTACGTTATCGTTATCGCTTGCGCTGCTATATTGCAGCGCCTGCGGTTTCCAGTTGCGCGGCACCGACTCAGAGTTTGCCAGCAAGGCGCGTGTGTTTGTTGATGCCGCCCCCGATAGCACTATCAAAGACGAGCTAAGTAAAGTGCTGTCTGATCGGTCCTTCGCTGTGGTTGATAATCGTGATTTAGCAAATGTGCTGCTTCGTGTTGCCGATGAGCGGCAATCGCGACGCATTGTCTCGGTAGAAAAAACGGGCAGGGTGAGTGAGTACGAGCTGTCCCATTCAGTCAACATTCAGGTAACGCAATCTGATCTGTCTTTTCGGTCAGAGTCTGTGCAGCAAGATTCGGCTTTGTCAGAGTCAGGGACCGCCGAATCAAATCAGGATGAGTCATCGCGAGCAGAGTTAACATCAGATGAACCGGAAGTTTCTGCGCAAGCGGTCGATAGCGAAGATCAAATTACCAACCGTGTTGAGGTCATTCGCGAATATACCTATGATGAACGAGGTGTATTGGGCAAGGAAGGCGAAGCTGATATTTTACGTGAAGAAATGCGGCGCGAGCTGGCTTTGCAAATTGTATTACGCGCCGTTGCCACCATGGCATCGACAACGGCTTCACGCTAACAGGCTTTGCCGGTACAACTAGTCAACTAGTATCCGTGGCTTCGGTTAACCAGTCCCTTTGGTGCAACCCCGTTTTCCAAAGACTGCACGCTGCCAACTAACTGAATCACAGCGCCATCTGCATGGGTGGGAGCTGCGACGTGAGGTGTTACAACAATCCGCGGATGCGTCCAGAATGCATGGGACTGAGGTAGAGGTTCAGTCTTAAACACATCCAGTAATGCACCACTTAAGTGGTTTGAATCGAGTGCGTTTAATAAAGCTTGCTCATCAAGGTGATCACCTCGACCAGGGTTAATCACAAAAGCCTGCTTAGGGAGTTTGGCCAACAGCTCTGCGTTTATGATGTTGCATGTGCTGCTGGTTAATGGCAGTAAGCACACCAGAACATTCACCGTGGGTAACATCTCATCCAGTCCCTCGTTGCCGACGTAATGAGCGATGTTGTCTATCTGTTTTGCCGACCGACTCCAACAGCTCACTGTGTAGTGGTTGGCAATGAGTCTTTTCGCTGCAACCAAACCAAGTTCTCCTGCACCGAGTATACCTATACGCATTTGATCGGATGGGAGAGGTTTGAATTCGTGCTGCCATTGCTGTTTGCGCTGCGCAGTGTTCAGCGCACACATTTGTCGTTGGGCATGCAAAACGCCATATAATATGTACTCTGCCATGGGTTGCGCCATGCCCGCATCGGTTAACCGAACAACGTCAACGTGCTCAGGTAAGCCGGGATGGTTAAGCAAATGATCTACACCTGCGGCCACAGAAAGAACATGTTGCAAATTGCTCAGACCATCAAAAAAATCACTGGGTGGCTGCCAGACTATGGCTGTCGTCACTTGGCTCTTATCAGGGCAATCGGGCCACTTGGTGATAGTGTGAGTGTGCAGGCTTTGTTTTAATTCGTTAAAAATGCTGTCGCCATTATCGCCAGCACAATAAAATAGAATGCTCATTACAATTTAAGCGGAACCGCATTGGCGTACTGACGGTTGGTATAAACCAAAGGCGCTGATTCGTTACTGATTACTGCGAGCACTTCGCCAATGTATATCCGATGTGTGCCATGTGTTTTTGCCGAAACTAATGTGCAATCCAGAGATACCAAAGCATCACTTAAAACTGGGCTGCCGGTTTCCAGTGTTTGCCATTGACCATGCATAAATCGGTCAGCCTCACTGTCATCGCTTAGCCCCGCAAAGACAGAGGAGATCTCGGTGTGCGCGGTTGTTAACAGGTTAATGGCAAATTGGCCATTGGCGTCGGCTTTGTCACAAAATTCGTTTGATGCGTTGACACAAGCCAGAATAATCGCAGGCTCGGCGCACACAGAACACATGGAGCTAACCGTTAAACCAGCTTTTCCCAGCAACCCATCAGTGGTAACGATGGATACGCCATTAGCAGCCAGGGATAAGGCTGCTGTGAAGTCAATTGCGGCTACTGGCATGTTATTCAGGTATAGCTCGGTTGGAAATAGCTCTGGAGTTGGCGCTTTTGTAAGCTCTTTTGCGATAGATAGAGCCCCGACGGTTAAGTCGGGTAGTCTCTTTTTGCAGCACCGGTGTAGATTTGACGAGGTCGGCCTATTCTAGCCTCTGGGTCTTCGTGCATTTCCATCCAGTGTGATATCCACCCAACAGTGCGCGACATAGCAAACATAACAGTAAACATGTTCATAGGAATGTCCAGCGCTCGGAAGATAATGCCGGAATAGAAATCAACATTAGGATAGAGCCTGCGCTCAATGAAGTAATCATCTGCCAGTGTGGCTGCTTCCAGTTGTCTTGCAAGATCAAACATGGGTGTATCTCCGCCAAGTTCGGCTAGCAGATCGTGACACATTTTTTGAATTATCTTAGCGCGAGGATCAAAGTTTTTGTACACGCGATGACCAAAACCCATTAGTCGGAAAGGGTCGTCTTTGTCTTTGGCCCGCGCAATAGTTTTTTCAATGGTTTCGCCGGAGTTGACAATAGCGTCGAGCATGTTCACACAAGCTTCATTCGCACCGCCATGTGCAGGTCCCCACAGACTGGCTACACCAGCTGCTATGGATGCAAACGGATTAGCACCGGAACTGCCTGCTAAGCGCACGGTTGAGGTACTGGCATTTTGTTCATGGTCAGCGTGCAGAATCATAATTAATTCCAGTGCTTTTACTGCAACCGGGTTAGGTTCGAACTCTTCTGCCGGGACCGCAAACATTAGGCGGGTAAAGTTTTCTACGTAACTCAGTTCGTTATCCGGGTACATGAAGGGCAAACCGCGAGAATGGTTATAGCAATAAGATGCAATTGTTGGCATCTTGGCGATCAGGCGTTGCGCCGAGATCTCGCGGTGTTGAGGGTTAGTAATGTCAAGCGAGTCGTGGTAAAACGAAGACAACGCGCCAATTGTGCCCACCAACATGGCCATGGGATGGGCGTCATATCGAAATCCGTTAATAAAGTCGCGAATGTTTTCGTGAACCATCGTGTGGTGCTTGATGATGTCGTTGAAGTCTGTTGATTCTTGCTTGTTCGGTAGTTCGCCGTACATCAGCAAATAACACACTTCAAGGTAGGTGCTGTGTTCAGCCAATTGCTCAATCGGATAACCGCGATACAGCAAGACGCCTTCATCACCATCGATATACGTGATTGCGCTCTTGCAGCTGGCAGTCGTTGCGTAGCCAGGATCGTACGTAAAAGTGCCAGTGTCTTTGTGTAGGCCGCGAACATCGATAACATCGGGTCCATGCGTGCCGCTCAGCACAGGCAACTCAGATGTTTTCCCGTTATGGGTAGTTATCGAGCTGGTGCGATCGGTCATTGGCTGTCTCTCCTGATTGTGTGCAAGTATGTCTGTTTAATGTTGTATCGGCCAAAAAATCAATTGGATTATGTTCCAGTGATGTACCACTCATTATTGATTCTGGGCCTTCTACAGTCTGTTTTTATTTGCCAAAAAAACTGCTAGACAGTCGGCCTTTGGCGTGACGTACTGCGTCGCAGCCTCTAATTATAAGCGCAAAGTGCTTCTTATGACCCAATAGATAGTATTTGTCTGGCAATGGTTTCCACCCAATAGATCTAAGCGATTCAATCACTTGAACAACGATGAGTTTTAAGCGACGTGACTGGGTCTCAAATACGGCAGGACTGCGCCACATAACGTGCTAGTGATTGTGAATGGATGTCAATTGCCAAGCGTGCGGGTCGATAAGGTGTCTAGGTCTTGAAACAGAGGCCAGCAGGCACGAATGGAGAAAAACCCGCGCCAACGAATGACGCACCGTATAAATAGCAGTCGTAAGAGCTGCGAATAAGAAAAAGGTGATCGTTTTAATGGCGTGTTAATGGACTTATTCTCATACCGAAAGGGGCATTTATGCCCCTTTTTTTTTCCGCCTGATTTGTTTGCTGGCGTGCTGCTGGCGTGCTGCTGGTGCACTGCTGCAGCGCTGCTGGCAGGCTCAGGAATAGGATCAATGAGACAGTTAATTCCCATAAGAATTGACCCTTGAAGGTACTCCAGCAATCGGCTGTTGTCGGTCTATACTTAGTTTAGGGCCTGCAGAGCGGGCACGTCTAGCGCTGCGACCGTGTTTGTAATGAGACGACTAAACCTTCAAAACACCCTGATTTTATCTCTGGTTCTGCTGCTTAGCGCCTGTGTCAGTGATAATTTGCCGAATAATCAGGCTCTGAAGAATAGCATTGCCATGATTGGGGTAACTATTGCACCGGGCGTGCAGTCGGGCGCAAGTCAAGCTGCCATGGGGCGTGATTTTCAAGATTTGATCTACACCACCAGTGGGCGCCAGACTTTAAGATCTTCTGACGTTAATCGAGCAATGAACTCCTTTGCGCCGCGCTCTTATCAATTGATGCTGGAAAATTACGCCCGAACTGGTCAGCTGAAACCGGCTGATTTGCGGGCATTGGTCGGTGCTAAACTGCCTGTGAGCAGCGCTTTGATCGCTCGAGTGGAGAAAAACGAGGTCGAACCGGGTGTGCCGAAGCGGGTTGCGCTGCGAAACAATGTGGGTGACATTCTGACGGACCGGGAAAGGGTGATTTTATCTACCGTTCGGGAGATGCGGCTGCAAGCCATTATGATCGATGTCAGCAATGGCAATGTGCTCTGGTCGGGAACATACCGCTCTTCACCAGCCACTGAGGCCGGCTACACGCATTATTCGGGAAGTAGTTTTACCGGTTCCCTGGCAGCTTCGTTGGCCAATACCATGACGAATGGTTTGCGCATACCCCAGGGCCCACCGCCACCAAGCAATCAGTTAACGCTGCGCTCCCTGATGCGCGAAGTCGTCAGAAATCTGCCCTGAACATCACCACTAACATCGCCGCAAATAGAGCGAATAAAGGGGACGGAGGGATTTAATTTTGTCCATACAAAATGTATGGACAAAATTAAATCCCTCCGTCCCCTTTATTCGCCGTCCCCTTTATTCGCACTACAATGTGGCATTGGTTGTTGCTAAGTTGTTGATATTATCAATTTTGTGAAATCCTATACGGTAACCTCACTGGGCCATTGTCTTACATCTGCCAATCAGGTACTCAAAAGTGTCGTTTCCTAGCGACAAACAGGTTTTCGATATGGTAGTGTCCTTCCCGACTCATAGCCGATACGCAAGGCTAGGGACACCTCCATAAGAACGAACTACTTGGGATAACTATATGAACAAATCATTTCTAGGCGCTGCGGCTATCGCAGCTCTGTCAGCGACTGCTCTTAATGCACAAGGTGCCACTCTTGACGACGTAAAAGCTCGCGGCACACTTAACTGCATCGTATCTACTGGCGTAGCTGGCTTCGCAGCTCCAGATGACAAAGGTAACTGGTCTGGTATTGATGCTGATCTGTGCCGCGCAGTTGCGGCTGCTGTTTTAGGTGATGGTGACAAAGTTAACTTTGTACCAACTACTGGTAAGACCCGCTTCACCGCTTTGAACTCGGGCGAAGGCGACATTCTGTTCCGTGTAACCACTGAAACTATGTCTCGTGACGCTGATCTTAAATTGACTTTCCTGCCTGTTAACTATTATGACGGTCAGGGTTTCATGGTTTCTAAAGAGCTGGGTGTGAGCTCTGCTAAGGAACTTGATGGTGCTTCCATCTGCATCCAGACAGGTACAACCACTGAATTGAATGCGGCTGACTACTTCCGTACCAACAACATCTCTTATGAGCCAGTACCGGTTGAAACTAACGCTGAAGCACAAACCAACTACCTTGCTGGTCGTTGTGATGCGTTCACTACTGACGCGTCTGCATTAGCATCAACTCGTTCTTCTTTTGAATCTCCGGACGATCACATGATCTTGCCAGAAATCATTTCTAAAGAGCCACTGGGTGGCGCGGTTCGTCAAGGCGACGACCAGTGGGCTGATCTTGCTAAGTGGGTTGTGAATGCAATCATCGCTGCAGAAGAGCTGGGTGTGACTCAGGCTAATGCAGAAGAAATGGCTAAAGGTGGCGACAACCCAAGCATCAACCGTCTGTTAGGTGCAGAAGGTGACTTCGGTGCGATGGTCGGTCTTGATAAAGAGTGGGCTCTTCGCGCAATCATGGCTGTTGGTAACTACGGCGAATCTTTCGATAGGCATGTTGGTCCTGACACAGCAATCGGCCTTGAGCGTGGCTTGAACGCACAGTGGAAAGACGGCGGCATTCTTTATGCTGCTCCAATTCGATAAGCGATAAGTTTCTCGTATAGTCGAAACTAAAAGGCACACCGCGTCATTGCGGTGTGCCTTTTTTCGTTTTGGCTTTATGCATTTTTGCTTTAGACTTGGCTTGGTTGTCGTGATATATGTTTATTGAAACAGTGAGGGCCCAATTGTGAGTACTGACACATCGGTTGACAGTTCAACCACCGTGCCGCAAAGGAATGCCTTGTCCCGACTTTGGACCGATAAGGAATCGCGCTCGGTCATCGTGCAGATCATTGCTACGGCGCTTATATTTGCGTTGTTCTATTTTATGGTCACTAATGCGATAACCAATTTAGAGCGAATAGGTAAAGGTTTTAGTTTTGATTTTTTAAGCCAGCCTTCTAACTACGATATTAACCAGCGCCTCATTTCATACGATTCGCGCTCATCACATTTGCGAGCGATGCAAGTGGGTATTATCAATACCTTGCTAGTCGCTGTAGCCGGTATCATATTAGCCACCATATTAGGCTTTATCCTTGGCGTTCTGCGACTGTCCAAGAATTGGCTAACCAACAAAATCGCTCACGTATATATTGAATACGTGCGCAACGTTCCCGTGCTGTTACATATTCTTTTAATCCACGGCATATTTGTTCATAACTTACCCAGACCCAAATCCGCGATCGGTATTGCCGACACGGCGTTTTTAACCAATCGCGGCATGTTCATGCCCAAGCCTGTACCTGAACCACTAATGTGGGCTGTGATCGGATTGTTTTTTGCCGGTATCGTCTTCGCGTTTCTATTTCGACGTTGGGCAAAGAAAGTTCAAGACGCGACCGGTAAAATTTATCCGGTTTTTTGGATCAGCATATTAGCCATCTTCGTTGTGCCTGTCATTGCGTATTTTTTACTCGGCAGTCCTGTTCAGTGGGATGAGCCTGCGCTTAAAGGCTTTAACTTTAAAGGCGGTATGGTTATCAGGCCAGAATTTATAGCGCTGTGGCTGGCCTTGTCTTTCTACACTGCAGCATTTATTGGTGAAGTGGTAAGAGCCGGTATATTGGCTGTCAGTCACGGTCAAACCGAAGCCAGCATGGCGTTGGGCATACCTCGTAACAGAACCCTGAACCTGGTGGTTATTCCACAAGCGATGCGTGTGATCGTGCCGCCATTGTCCAGTCAGTATTTGAATATCACTAAAAACTCCTCGCTCGCTATAGCCATTGGCTATATGGATCTCACAGCAACCATTGGCGGTATTTCGCTTAATCAAACGGGACGTGAGATGGAGTGCATGCTCATAGTCATGGCCTTGTACTTAACCTTCTCGCTAATCATTTCGACGTTCATGAACTGGTACAACAGTCGTATCAAGCTGGTGGAACGATAACGATGCGCATAAATAAATTCGAACAACAGTACGAGCCGGGCACACACCCTGACTTACCACCTCCGTTGGGCACCAGTGGCCCGATCAAGTGGGTCAGAGAAAACTTGTTTTCGTCCCCGTTTAACATTGCATTGACGCTGCTCTGTGCGTTTTTCCTGTACAAAATTATTCCGGGTATGTTCGCCTGGACATTTACCGATGCTGTCTGGTCTGCTGCCGATCGCAATGAATGCCGTGCAATCAATACCGGCGCTTGCTGGGCCTTCATCCAACATCGATGGGGACTGTTCACGTTTGGCTTTTATCCAGATGACGAGCGCTGGCGAGTAGTTCTCGCCTTTGTTCTGTTGGTTGTTGTCGTCATGGCAGCGCTATGGGAGAAGTTCCCGGCACGCAGCAAAATCATGCCTTGGCTGCTGCTTTATCCGTTTATTGCTTACTGGTTGCTGATTGGCGGTTTTCTTGGCCTGGAGCATGTGCCAACGGATAAATTTGGCGGCATTATGCTGACCATTATCATCGGTGTCACCGGTATTGCCATGTCGTTGCCCATTGGTATTTTGTTGGCGTTGGGTCGGCAATCAAATCTGCCAATCATAAAATACGCATGTGTCGGGTTTATCGAATTCATTCGTGGTGTGCCATTAATCACGCTGTTGTTTGTTGCGTCTACCATGCTCAACTACTTTTTACCGCCAGGTACCAACTTCAACTTATTGTTGCGAGTGCTGATCATGGTGACATTGTTCGCGTCAGCCTACATGGCAGAAGTTATTCGAGGTGGTTTACAAGCCTTGCCCAAAGGGCAAACTGAAGCGGCCGACGCAATGGGTTTAAAGTATTGGCCGGCTATGCGTCTGATCGTGTTGCCACAAGCGCTTAAAATTTCCATACCCGGTATTGTTAATACGTTTATTGGTTTGTATAAAGACACCACGCTGGTCATCATCATTGGTTTGCTCGACCCATTAGGTATCGGCCAGGCATCATTGGCGGACACCAAATGGCAGGGATTAAGTACCGAGGTGTATTTGTTTGTAGCGGTGTTCTTCTTTATTTCCTGTTTCGCCATGGCGCGGTATTCGTTGCATCTGGAGCGTAAGCTTCATACTGGACACGAGCGGTAACTGGTTTAAGCCAGTGCGGTTTTAGAGATTTTATAAGGTGAGTAATTATGTCTGAACAACAAGTTAACCAGCAGCTTGGTGAAGTTGCGATCAAGATTCGCAATATGCACAAGTGGTATGGCTCGTTTCACGTGCTCAAGGACATAAACCTTGATGTGCATTCGGGTGAGCGAATTGTTGTTTGCGGGCCATCAGGATCGGGTAAGTCCACCATGATTCGTTGCATCAACCGACTGGAAGAGCATCAAAAAGGCGACATTATAGTTGACGGCGTTGAGCTGACCAACGACCTTAAAAATATCGAAGCGGTGCGCCGTGAAGTCGGGATGGTTTTTCAGCACTTTAATTTGTTTCCGCATTTAACCGTATTGGAGAACTGCACACTAGCGCCTGTTTGGGTGCGCAAAACCCCAAAGGCTGAGGCCGAAGCCATTGCTATGCAGTACCTTGAGCGAGTCAAAATACCTGACCAGGCGTTGAAGTTTCCTGGCCAGCTTTCAGGTGGGCAACAACAGCGCGTGGCCATCGCCAGATCCCTTTGTATGAGCCCAAAAATCATGTTATTCGATGAGCCAACCTCAGCACTTGATCCGGAAATGATCAAAGAAGTGCTGGACACCATGATCGAACTAGCTCAGGAAGGCATGACCATGATCTGCGTAACCCACGAAATGGGCTTTGCCAAAACCGTGGCCAACCGGGTTATTTTCATGGATGAAGGGCAGATCATCGAGGAAAATGAGCCAGAGCAGTTCTTCAACAATCCACAAAGCGAGCGCACGCAGTTATTCCTCAGTCAAATCCTCAATCACTAGTGGATAACGGGGACGGAGGCCATGTTTTGCCAAGGACAATAAAGGGGACGGAGGGATTTAATATTGTCCATGCTACGCATGTGGACAATATTAAATCCCTCCGTCCCCTTTATTGTCCTTGGCAAACATGGCCCTCCGTCCCCTTTATTCGTGTTCAAAAATCCAGGCAGCTAGCGAATAAGTGGTCTATAAATTGCCAATGTCGCTGACTAGCTTGTCTGGAATAGGTTTTATTCTAAATTCGTCCTTTTCAACTATGCGGTAGCGTTGACAGTTTCGCAGTTTCCCTTGATAATGTCCGGCTTGCCTGCCGGAGGGGTTCCCGAGCGGTCAAAGGGGGCAGACTGTAAATCTGCTGCGTAAGCTTCGGAGGTTCGAATCCTCCCCCCTCCACCAGTGTAAGGCAAGGGTGTTTTTGTATTGCGGGTGTAGTTCAACGGTAGAACCTCAGCCTTCCAAGCTGATGACGAGGGTTCGAGTCCCTTCACCCGCTCCAATTTTTTGGATTTGAGTGAGTGTCGGTTAGGTCAACCATGACTCAGTTGGTCGGTTATGACAGCCGGTTGGTCATGACTTATTGGTCAATTGTGATTGGTCGGTTAATAAAATAGACGTGCTCATATAGCTCAGTCGGTAGAGCACTTCCTTGGTAAGGAAGAGGTCACCGGTTCAAATCCGGTTATGAGCTCCAATTTCGCCGACCATTGGTTTTGCAATGGTCAGCAACAAGCAGTACTTATTATGCAGAGCAGTAAAGCAAGAACGAAACAAGCTAATTTGACGGTCCACAACAATTCGGTACGAGGCAGCGCCTGATGTCTAAGGAAAAATTCGAAAGAACGAAACCGCACGTAAACGTTGGCACAATCGGCCACGTTGACCACGGTAAAACAACATTAACAGCGGCTCTGACAATATGTCAGGCGGAGAAGATGGGTGGTGAGGCGAAAGCCTACGACCAGATCGACAACGCGCCGGAAGAAAAAGCCCGTGGTATCACGATCGCCACAGCGCACGTTGAATATGAATCAGACAACCGGCACTACGCCCACGTAG
>Ga0209187_1000580_pt1 | contig 58464 bp, 60 predicted proteins | sample BantaG_FD_187430 | JGI IMG/M metagenome (GOLD analysis project Ga0209187, IMG submission 187430) | Marine algal microbial communities from Bantry Bay, Ireland - BantryBay_4 metaG (SPAdes) (version 2) | ecosystem: Host-associated > Algae > Red algae > Unclassified | place: Bantry Bay, Ireland...
GACTAAAAGAAATTATGGATTCAATAATCAAATTAGCAGTCCCTGTTATGGGCGTTATCGCCTTACTATATACATTTTGGCGTTCTGCTTGGGTCAGCAAGCAAGAAGTAGGCACAGAAAAAATGGGCAAAATTGCTCAACATATTGCGGATGGTGCGATGGCTTTTCTCAAAGCCGAATACCGTGTTTTGGCTATTTTTGTAGTCATTGTAGCGGTTTTGTTGGGTATCTCTGGCAACAGTGCGGGCTCTTCTCCTCTTGTTGCGGTTTCATTTATTTTAGGTGCGATTTGTTCTGCTTTGGCGGGCTTCATCGGTATGCGCGTAGCCACTAAGGCGAATGTACGTACCACCAACGCTGCACGTACCAGCCTTGGAAGAGCACTCGAAGTCGCTTTTAGCGGTGGTGCTGTCATGGGTATGGGTGTTGTAGGACTTGGTGTACTTGGTTTGGGTACTTTATTCTTAGTGTATTCGGGTATGTTCACCACAGAAACTGCAAACGCAGCATTAAGCATGAAGGAAATGCAGCGTGTCATTACCATTTTGACAGGTTTCTCATTTGGTGCATCGTCTATCGCCTTATTTGCGCGTGTAGGTGGAGGTATTTACACCAAAGCAGCCGATGTAGGGGCTGACCTCGTAGGTAAAGTAGAGGCAGGAATCCCCGAAGACCACCCGCTAAATCCTGCAACTATCGCCGACAACGTAGGTGATAATGTAGGTGACGTAGCCGGTATGGGTGCCGACCTTTTTGAATCTTATGTCGGTTCTATCATTGGTACGATGGTACTGGGTGCATTATTTATGACCTTACCGGAGTTTGCAGGTGATGCACGTTTTGGTGGTATGAATGCTATTTTATTGCCATTAGTACTTGCGGCTGTTGGTATCATCACTTCTATTATAGGTACATTCTTAGTTAAAGTAAAAGAAGGCGGCGACCCGCATTCTGCATTAAATAAAGGAGAATACACTTCTTCGGCATTGATGCTTGTAGCGACTATCGGTATCATTATGTGGATGATGCCTGCGGAGTGGAGTGTTGGTGGTATCACTTACCAAAACTGGGGCGTTATCGTAGCAGTATTAGCAGGTTTATTCTCTGGTTTAGGTATCGGTAAAATCACCGAATACTACACCGGAACAGGTACAAAACCGGTACAAAGCATTGTTGACCAATCGGTCACAGGTGCAGCGACCAATATCATCGCCGGACTCGGCGTAGGTATGATGTCAACGGCTATTCCAATTTTGATTCTGGCAACTGCGATTATCGTAGCCCACCAATTTGCGGGCTTATATGGTATCGCTATCGCGGCTGTCGGTATGCTTTCCAACACAGGTATCCAACTTGCAGTAGATGCTTACGGACCAATTTCGGACAACGCAGGTGGTATCGCTGAAATGGCTGAACTGCCCAAAGAAGTACGCCAACGTACCGACCAACTCGATGCAGTAGGTAACACTACGGCAGCAATTGGTAAAGGTTTTGCGATTGGTTCGGCTGCATTGACAGCATTGGCACTCTTCGCCGCATACATGGCTACGGCAGGTATCACAGCGATTAATATTGCCAACCCTGTCGTCATGGCTGGTTTGTTGATCGGTGGTATGTTGCCCTTCCTTTTCTCTGCCCTTTCGATGGGTGCAGTAGGTCGTGCAGCAATGGATATGATTCAAGAAGTACGCCGCCAATTCAAAGATATTCCCGAATTGAAAGCAGCACTAGCGGCTATGAAAAGAAACGACGACAAAGAAATGAGCGAATGGTCCGCCGCTGACCGTGTTATTTTTGACGCAGCCGATGGCAAAGCAGAATATAGCAAATGTGTAAAAATCTCAACAGATGCCTCTATCCGTGAAATGATCGTTCCGGGACTTCTTGCAGTCATTACGCCTGCAATCATTGGTTTTGGACCAAGACTGTTTGGTAGCGATGCAGGTGCAGAAATGTTGGGTGGACTATTGGCAGGCGTCACCGTATGTGGTGTCTTGATGGCAATCTTCCAATCCAATGCCGGTGGTGCATGGGACAACGCAAAGAAAATGTTTGAAGAAGGCGCGAAAATTGAAGGCGAAATGCACTATAAAGGTTCGGAAGCACACAAAGCAGCCGTAGTAGGCGATACTGTGGGCGACCCATTTAAGGATACTTCAGGACCATCGTTAAATATTTTACTAAAATTGATGTCAGTTGTTGCATTAGTTATTGCACCTTTACTATAAAAGTTGTATATTTGTATTAACACTCTCCGGAAACAATACGGAACGGGCATCTTAACATAAGTTAAGGTGCTTTTTTTTTAATGTAAAATGTAAAACAACAAATGTAAAATGTAAAAGTGACCGTGATACGCATACTAAAACATAGTTTATTTTATACGATACTACTTTTACATTTATTATTTTACATTTTATATTTCAATCCTCTACCCGTCGCGCATTGAAACTTATGAAATCACCGGATAGAAGCCAAGCCCCGGCATTACAACAAATCAGTAATTTGCAATTGATAGAACCTGTTGTTCATCAGTTGGACAACGGTATTCCGTTACATGAAATCAATCTGGGAACGCAAGATGTTCTGAAGCTCGAAATTATATTTACGGCAGGGCGATGGGTAGAGCGGTCGCAACTTGCCGCGCGTGCTACGGGAGCTTTGCTCAAAGACGGCACTGCACAAAAAACGTCTGCTCAAATCGCAGAAGAAATTGATTTTTACGGAGCATCCATCAGTACCGCAAGTGGACTTGATACGGCGGGTTTGATATTGTACTGCATGACCCGTCACTTAGAAAAATTATTACCTATTGTACAGGAAATTCTGACCGAGCCTGTATTTCCACAGCAAGAATTGGATACCTTCATTCAGCGACGTTGTCAACAATTACGCATTGAGGCACAAAAAGTAGATGTAGTTGCTTACCGCGAATTGACTGCTGCCCTTTACGGTAACGAACATCCTTATGGATACAATAGCACGCCCGACATGTACAAGGCATTACGGCGTGAACAATTGATGGATCATTTTAATAAATTTTATCACAGTAAAAATTGTCAAATCATCCTTGCGGGGAAAACAAGCAAAGACAGCATCTCTTTGCTCAATCGTTTTCTTGGTCAAATAAAAACGGGAAAAGTCTTTGATAATGAGCGAATTATTACTTCTTTTAAAGAAAAAAAATTATGTTATAATATACCCAATGTTGTTCAGACGGGTATTCGTATCGGGCAGCGATGGGTCTCGCGTCAACATCCTGATTATCCCGGATTGTTTGTGTTAAATACCTTGTTTGGTGGCTATTTCGGTTCGCGCTTGATGAGGAATATTCGGGAAGATAAGGGCTATACTTATGGTATTTTTTCGACAGTTGATGTGATGATGCACGATTGTTATCTTTACATCGGTACAGAAGTCAGCTCTGATTTGACAGCCGCCACTTTGACCGAAATTTATAAAGAATTAAAAATACTACGAGATACACCTGTCGAAAAAGACGAACTGGAACGCCTCAGAAATTATATGCTCGGTACGCTACTCGCCACTTTAGACGGTCCTTTTAATGTAGCACAAGTGGCGCGTGCTTTAATTTTAGAAGGACTTGACAAAACTTTTTTCAATGCTATGGTCGATACCATAAAAAACATTCAACCCGATGAATTACAAGCGTTGGCGCAGCAATATTTCAAAGAAGAAGATATGTATGAAGTAACAGTGGGGTAGTAGGGCTTAATTTCCTCGCGTTAGTCGGCGGACTACCGACTGACAAACCGTTAACTTAATTAGTATAAATAATATAAATAAATGTCCGATAATCAATTGCAAAAGTTTAGAAATCAAGTCTTTAACAAAGATGTATTGGAAGTGCTACGCAGCTTACCAGATGAATCTTTGGACATGGTATATGGCGATCCTGATTATGGTGTGGGCATCAATTATTCCGGTAAAAAATACCTCACAAAATGGAATGAATACGTAGATTGGTACATCGAATTGACGCGCGAGTCTATGCGGGTATTGAAGCCAACGGGCAATTTATTTATGATGAATTATCCAAAACAAAACGCGCATTTGCGGGTCAGGTATTTGGATGAAAACGCTTACGATGTGCAAGATTATGTCTGGGTATATAACACGAATGTAGGGCATAGTAAGCGTCGTTTTACGACGGGGCATCGCAGTATTTTACATGCAACAAAATCAAAAAACAATCATTTTTATAAAAATAATGTCGCTATGCCGTATCAAAATCCCAATGACAGACGTATCAAACAACGTATTGCCGACGGACATTTGGGGCGGATGCCTTACAGTTGGTTTTATTTTGATTTGGTTAAGAATGTATCGAAAGACAAGACCTTTCATGCTTGTCAAATACCACTCGACCTCGTAGAAATGTTGATTAAATCTTGCACACAACCGCAGGATGATTGCTTTATTTTATTCGGTGGCAGTGGCTCGGAATTGGCATTGTGCAAACGCCTTGAACGCAATTTTATTTCTTGCGAAATCCACCCTGATTATTACAAAATGATAGTAGAACGCCTTGAAAATCAAGGCGAAATAAAAGATGAATATCGTCTGCCTTTTATTCAAAAAAAGAAAAATACTACTGCTGTGCAGCTTAAATTGATAAATGATAGTTCAAAAGATATTTGAGGTGCTGAATATGAGTTATATATTTAATATGGTGACAGTGTTTTTTATTTGTTTGTTTTTATCGACAAGCGGATTTTCACAAGAGCGACCAAAGACCTTTTTGCAGGTTATAACGCTTGACACCACCATTCAGTATGTTCAAATTAAGACCGACGAATCGAAGAAAAAGCCTTATCGTAATATTGCTTGGGAAGGGGCTTGCGTTTTGATAGAGTGTAATGTAAGCGTTGATACCAAAGCCAATATTGAGTTTTCCTTTGATGATTATAAAATTAATACGACCCAAAACGACGATAAATTAGTCCTTGATTTGGACAATGCCCGCAATAGTGTAATTTACGTAAACGGAGAACGCCTTGAAGTGAAAACAAGTTATAATATATTGATTCCGAAAGACATAGTGATAATAGAATGACATTCAATTTTGCCTAAATTTACGTTTTTCATTCCATCACAAATTCATTTCAAAAACAAATAAAAATCGGAATTGCCCAAATTGCCTCAAAAATATTCTACCCAATGTTTGAAATAACAAAAAAAGTCATTACCTTTGCACTCGCTTTGGAAAAGGCTGTGGCATAAAAAGTCACGAAAAGCATATTTTTCAAGCAAAAAATTAACAAGAATTTCATCGGTTGTTTATACAACTATCAAATAAATTACAGTACAATGCCTACGATAAATCAACTCGTTCGCAAGGGTAGAAAGCAAATCAAAATCGCCAGCAAATCCAGAGCTTTGGATTCTTGCCCACAAAAGCGCGGTGTATGTACACGTGTATATACCACTACGCCCAAGAAGCCTAACTCTGCATTGCGTAAAGTGGCTAAGGTACGTTTGACCAATAATATAGAGGTCATTGCTTACATTCCCGGTGAAGGACACAATTTGCAAGAACACTCCATCGTGTTGATTCGTGGCGGACGTGTAAAAGATTTACCGGGTGTACGTTACACCATAGTAAGAGGTGCATTAGATACAGCAGGTGTAGAAGGGCGTTTGCAAAGTCGCTCCAAATATGGTGCAAAAAGACCGAAGAAATAATTTATAAAATTACGAACGTTACCGTTGAATTGAATGATTCAAAATTCACTCATTCAACATTATAAAAACGTTCCTCTAATAAAATTGATATGAGAAAAAGGAAACCAAAACCGCGGGTAATTTTACCGGATCCACGTTACAGCGATCCTCTCGTAACCCAGTTCGTCAACAACATGATGAAAAGCGGTAAAAAGCACCTTGCCTTCGCTATCTTTTATGATGCGATGGACATCGTAGCTGAAAAAACTAAAAAAGACCCACATCAAGTTTGGCAAAAAGCATTGAAAAATGTGATGCCTACCGTAGCTGTAAGAAGCCGTCGTATTGGTGGTGCTACTTTCCAAATTCCAACTGAAATCCGTCCGGCAACTAAAGTTTCCAAAGGAATGAAGTGGATGATTGAATTTGCTCGCAAACGTAGCGGCAAAGGTATGGCAAACAAATTGGCAGCTGAAGTTATGGCAGCAGAAAAAGGCGAAGGCGCAGCAGTCAAAAGAAAAGAAGATACCCACAGAATGGCAGAATCTAACAGAGCATTTGCTCACTTTAGATAAGAAAATATCTTAGTGTATAACGAAATAACAAACTAAAACTACTAAACTTTTTTAGTTATTCACTTTAACAATAAATCATGAATCCGGTAGTAAAAGAAGCTCCTAAAAGTAAAAAGGCGATGTCAAAAGACTTAAAATTTACTCGAAATATAGGTATTGCTGCACACATTGATGCTGGCAAAACCACGACCACTGAGCGTATCCTTTATTATACAGGTTTGACGCACAAAATCGGTGAAGTTCACGATGGTGGTGCAACTATGGATTGGATGGAGCAAGAGCAGGAACGTGGTATCACGATTACCTCTGCTGCAACCAAAACAGAATGGAAATGGGATGACAATGAATATGCTTTAAATATCATTGATACGCCCGGTCACGTTGATTTTACTGTTGAGGTAGAACGTTCACTAAGAGTTTTGGATGGTACGGTTGCTTTATTTTGCGCCGTAGGTGGTGTTGAACCACAATCTGAAACTGTATGGCGACAGGCAGACCGTTATAAAGTACCACGTATTGGTTTCGTCAACAAAATGGACCGTTCCGGTGCTGATTTCTTTGACGTGTGTGAGCAAGTCAAAACTAAACTCGGAGCTAATCCAGTGCCTATCGTTTACCCGATTGGTGCAGAGCATGAATTTAGAGGTGTTGTGGATTTATTGGACAATCAGGCAATTATTTGGGATGAGGAAAACATGGGGATGGAGTTTGAGGTCATTGATATTCCTGCCGACATTGCTGAAGATGTAGCAAAATACCGCGCCAACCTCGTAGAACAAGTCGCAGAATACGACGATGGTTTACTCGAAAAATTCTTTGAAGATCCAGATTCTATCACTCGTCAAGATTTGCGTGATGCAATTCGTGCTGCGGTAATTGATATGAAAATTATACCAATGATGTGCGGTTCTGCCTTTAAGAATAAAGGTGTACAGTTATTATTGGATGCGGTTTGTGCATTTTTGCCATCACCGCTTGATATTGATGCCATCGAAGGTATCAACCCTGATACAGATGAGCCGGACTCACGCAAACCAAGCGTTGATGAGCCTTTTGCAGCTTTGGCGTTCAAAATTGCAACAGACCCTTACGTAGGTCGTTTGTGTTTCTTCCGTGTTTATTCTGGTGCTTTAGATGCAGGTTCTGCTGTTCGGAACACACGTTCCGGCAAAAAAGACCGTATCTCACGTATCTACCAAATGCACTCCAACAAGCAAAACCCGATTAAACGGGTAGAAGCTGGAGACATTGCGGCAGGTGTTGGTTTTAAAGACATCAGAACAGGTGATACACTTTGTGACGAAAAACACCCTATCGTACTTGAGGATATGACTTTCCCAGATCCAGTTATCGGTATCTCGGTAGAGCCTAAATCTCAAAAAGATATGGACAAACTCGGTATGGGACTCGCAAAACTTGCGGAAGAAGACCCAACCTTTAGAGTAAATTACAACGAAGACACCAACCAAACCATTATTAGTGGTATGGGAGAGTTGCACTTAGAAGTTATCGTTGACCGCCTAAGACGCGAGTTCGACGTAGAATGTAACCAAGGACAACCGCAGGTAAACTACAAAGAAGCCTTGACCAAAGTAGTCGACCACCGCGAGCGTTTGAAAAAGCAATCAGGTGGTTCAGGTCTCTTCGCAGATATGCAATTCGAACTCGGTCCTGCCGATGCAGAATTTTTGGAAAGCGAAGAATTCAAAAATGGCAAGGAGAAATTACAATTTGATTGGGCAATCTCAGGTGGTTCTATTGATAAAAACTACCAAAAACCAATCAAAGATGGTTTCTTATCAATGATGGACAACGGCATACTTGCCGGATACAGCATTGAGTCTATGAAAGTTCGAGTATATGATGGTGGAATGCACGCAGTGGATTCAAAACCGATAGCCTTCGAACTTTGTGCAAAAGAAGGCTTCAAAGCTGCTGCCGGAAAAGCCGGGTCAGTATTGCAAGAGCCGATAATGAAAGTGGAAATCATCACACCGGAAGAATATACCGGTAACGTAATTGGAGACTTAAACCGTCGTCGTGGTTTGCCGAAAGGACAAGAACCACGTACAGGAGGCGCAGTTTCGATTACTGCTGAAGTGCCACTTTCAGAGATGTTTGGTTACGTCACACAATTGCGTACCATCACATCAGGTAGAGCCAACTCTTCAATGGAATTTTCACACTATGCCAATGTCCCTAAAGCCTTGGCAGAGAAAATCATTGAAGAAGCTAAGAGTTAGTAATTTTAGTGAAGCCGTAATCAGTGACTTATCAAAGGTTACGGCTTCACTCACCAATATAAACTAAATAAATTACGTGTCAAGGGCGGAAGAGTTCGTACCGACACATAATGAGGGTTATGAATCAAAAAATCAGAATCAAACTCCGTTCTTATGACCACAATTTGGTGGACAAATCAACGGAAAAAATTATTAAAACTGTACGCAACAGCGGAGCTGTTGTAGCAGGACCGATTCCTCTGCCCACAGAGAAAAAGATTTACACCGTACTACGGTCTCCTCACGTCAATAAGAAGTCACGTGAGCAGTTCCAAATGTGTACACACAAACGTCTTATTGAGATTTACACACCTACGCCCAAAACCGTAGATGCACTCTCTAAGCTGGAATTGCCAAGTGGCGTAGATATTCAGGTGAAATTGACGTAATCTTTCCTGTGGAAAAGTCGGAATTGGTATCGAAGTAGTTCAAAAGCTGCAACGGTACGCTTTATATTTCCTTTTAATTTAAAATTAAAAGGAGTAACGACTACGCATTTATTCAAAACAAAATTAGACTAACAATTTAGAGATTAGTCTTTGGTTATCAGTTAATTAGTAATAAAAAAATTAACTTTTAAGGTGGTTTTGCTATATTCAAAATGTAGCAAACACTGCGAAAAAAGTTATATCATTTTTATTATAAAATATATTTTGCATAGCGAAATAAAAAGCTAATTAACTATTACCCAATCAACTAATCACTAAGTTGCAAAGCAACTTATATATGGAAGGTCTTATTGGTAAAAAAATAGGTATGACCAGTATTCATACCGAAGACGGAAAAAACATTGCTTGCACTGTTGTACAGGCAGGTCCATGTGTCGTAACGCAGGTCAAAACTGAAGACACAGATACCTATAATGCAATTCAACTCGGTTATGGCGAAGCAAAAGTAGAAGGACGAAACGCTACAACACAACCATTGAAAGGGCATTTCAAAAAAGCCAACACTACACCCAAACGAAAAGTAGTAGAGTTTCGCGATTTTGAAATTGACAAAGGATTGGGAGACACGCTTACCGTAGAAGATGTCTTTACAGAAGGCGATGTTGTTAATGTAGTTGGAAATTCCAAAGGTAAAGGCTTTCAAGGTGTTGTCAAGCGTCACAATTTCCGAGGTGTTGGTGATGCTACGCACGGTCAGCACAACAGATTGCGTGCGCCGGGTTCCATTGGTGCAGCATCTTACCCTGCTCGTGTATTCAAAGGTATGCGAATGGCAGGGCGAATGGGAGGCAAACGTGTAAAAGCACAAAACCTGACCATCGTAAAAATATATCCTGAGAAAAATTTACTACTCATCAGTGGAGCAGTACCCGGACACAAAGGCGGTTACGTCATTGTAGAAAAATAAAGAATACACAACCATGAAGAACACGAAGGGCACAAAATAATATTACATACGCGAGAAAACTAAGATAGCTAAGAAATACTTTGTGAACTATTATGTTAATTCGATTTTCGTGAACTTAGTGTCCTTAGTGGTTCAAAAATAAATATCATGAAATTAGATATTTTAAATATACAAGGCGAAAAAACAGGCAAACAAGCAGATTTGCCAGACGAAATATTTGGCATTGAGCCAAATGAGCATGTCGTTTATCTCGCTGTCAAACAATACTTGGCAAACCAACGTCAGGGTACGCACAAATCCAAAGAACGTGGTGAAATCACCGGTTCGACCAAAAAAATCAAAAAACAAAAAGGAACAGGTACAGCGCGTGCTGGCTCTATCAAAAGTCCTTTGTTTAGAAGTGGTGGACGTATATTCGGACCAAGACCACGCGATTACCACCAAAAATTGAACAAAAAAGTCAAACAACTAGCACGCAGATCAGCATTTTCCGGCAAAGCACAGTCAGAAGAAATCCTCATACTTGAGGACTTTACATTCGACTCGCCAAGCACAAGAGAATATGTTAACATTCTCAGCAATCTGGAATTGAGCGGTCAGCGTAGCTTATTGGTACTCGGCGAAGGTGACAAGAATGTCTATCTTTCCAGTCGCAATGTTCCTAAAGCTAATGTTAAACTCGCTTCTGACCTCAGCACTTACGACATTCTAAACAACAAACGCCTCATTATTTCAGAAAGTGCTATTGAGAAAATAAAAGAAACCTTGTCGTAATGTACAGGCTGCTCTGGCTGCCTACGCGCACAGCGCGAAAAATTTTGAATCATGAAAAATATTCTTATTAAGCCATATATCACAGAGAAGACGGAAAAATTGTCCGAAAAACTCAATCGCTATACATTTATAGTGAATAAAAAGGCGAACAAGATAGAAATTAAGAAGGCGATAGAAGACTTGTACAATGTACCTGTCTTGGGAGTCAATACTATCATCATGCCTGCCAGAGCCAAGAATAGAACGACCCGTGGTGGTGTCATCAAAGGGCGTAAGGCTTCCTACAAAAAAGCCATTATTACCATCCCCGAAGGAGAAATAATAGACATCTACGGTGATCTGTAACACAGACATTCCTGTCTGTGCAAAACATAGTAGATTAGACAAATATTTTGAAAATCAGAGAAGGTTGGAACTGCTAACAAGGCATTGAGTAATCGCACAAGGCGATACCGTAAGCAGAAAGAAAATTATTGGATTGCCAAATCGTTTGATTGATTACTTTTTACGAAGTAAAAAATACAATCATACAATTACAACAATCATACAATCATTCTACATCCACATTTCTCAAAAATAAAGAACAATGCCTGTAAAAAAGTATAGACCGATGACACCGGGTTTGCGTCATCGTATTTCCAACACTTATGAGGAAATCACAGCAAGCAAACCGGAAAAGAGCCTAACAGTAGGTATCAAAAAGTCGGGTGGACGTAACAGCGAAGGAAAAATGACGGTTCGCAACAGAGGTGGCGGACACAAAAGACGTTACCGTATCATTGATTTTAAAAGAAATAAAGACGAATCAATAGCAACGGTCAAGACCATTGAGTACGACCCAAATCGTTCGGCATATATTGCGCTATTGAAGTATGAGGATGGCGAAAAGCGATACATGCTCGCACCAGATAAAATAAAAGTAGGTGACACCGTCCGTTCAGGCAAAAATGCTACACCGGATATTGGTCACACGATGTTTTTGAGCGAAATTCCGCTTGGTGCTACTATCCATGCAGTAGAGATGCAGCCCGGTAAAGGTGCAGCAATGGCAAGAAGCGCAGGAACTTACGCAGAATTGCAAGGACGTGAAGGCAAATATGCTATTTTGAAATTGCCTTCAGGCGAAACGCGCAGAATCTTATTGACTTGTAGAGCTACTATCGGCAGAGTTTCTAATGTTGACCACTCGCTCCAAATTATGGGTAAAGCAGGTCGCAATCGTTGGAAAGGACGCAGACCAAGAGTACGTGGTGTAGCCATGAACCCTGTCGATCACCCGATGGGTGGTGGTGAAGGTCGTTCTTCTGGAGGACACCCACGTTCACGCACGGGTATTATGGCAAAAGGTCAAAAAACGCGCAACACGAAAAAACCATCGAACAAACTCATTATTAGTAGAAGAAACGCTAAAAAGTAATGAGTGAATGAATGAATTTTGAATGAGTAAATAGAGATTAAATCTATAACACATTCATTAAAAAACATTCATTAAGCATCATTAAAATAAATGAATGAATTGAGAGTGAGCGTTCATTCACTCATTCAAAAATTCACTCATTCAAAATTAATAAAATGGCTCGTTCATTAAAAAAAGGACCTTACATATATCACAAATTGTTGGGCAAATTGGCAAAAGCCAAAGAGAACACCAAGCGTAAGAGCGTCATCAAGACGTGGTCGCGTTCATCCATGATTATACCCGATATGGTTGGCGAAACCATTGCTGTACATAATGGCAAGACCTTCGTACCCGTATTCGTTACAGAAAACATGGTCGGACACAAACTTGGAGAATTTTCACCTACCCGTAACTTTAGAGGTCACGGCGGAAATAGAAAGTAATTTAGTCGGAAGACAGTAGCGGAAAGCACGATGCGAAACCGTCCACCGTCCACCGTCCACCGTATAAATAAATATCATGCAAGCAGTTGCAAAACTTAGAAATTGTCCGATGTCCGCACGCAAAATGCGACTCGTGGCAGACAATATAAGAGGAAAAGATGTTGATGCAGCGTTGGATATACTCAAGTTCACACGCAAAGAAGCCGCAACATGGTTGGAGAAACTCTTGCTCTCAGCTATCAACAACTGGGAACAAAAAACCTCTGGTCAAGATCCCGACGAATACGAACTGTACATCAGTGAAATACTCGTCAATCAAGGTCCTCAGCTCAAACGTATTCGCCCGGTACCTTACGGACGTGCACACCGCATCCGCAAGCATACCAACCACGTCACTATCGTTGTAGATAACAGAATCTATCTACCCGGTGAAGATGAGGAAGAACTCGAAGAAGAAATTGTTGAAACAGAAGGGTAAAACAGTGATTAGTGAACGGTGATTAGTGATTGGTAAGCAATTATATAAATCACTATACACTTAAAACTATAAACTGATAAATTAATAAAATGGGTCAGAAAACAAATCCGATAGGCAATCGACTTGGCATCATCAGAGGCTGGGAATCCAGTTGGTTTGGTGGCAAAGACATGGGTAAAAAGGTCGTTGAAGACCAAAAAATCCGTGAATATCTCAAAGCCAGAATTAGTAAAGGCGGAATTGCGCGTATTATCATAGAGCGTACCCTCAAACGAATCACTGTTACGATTCACACCTCACGCCCCGGTATCATTATCGGTAAAGGTGGACAAGAAGTGGATCGTATCCGTGAAGAAATCAAGCGATTGACCGGTACAGATGTACAAATCAATATCGTTGAGATTCGCAAGCCAGAAATGGATGCTGCTATAGTTGCAGAGCAAATCGCCAAGCAACTTGAAGCACGTATCAATTACCGTCGCGCCATCAAAATGTCCATCCAATCCACGATGCGTTCAGGCGCTGAAGGTATCAAAGTACGTATCTCAGGACGACTGAATGGTGCAGAGATGGCACGTTCCGAAGAATACAAAGACGGGCGTACACCACTCCACACTTTCCGTGCAGACATTGACTACGCGCTTTGCGAAGCACAAACTATCTATGGCAAAATCGGTGTCAAAGTATGGATTTGTAAAGGAGAAGTTTATGGCAAACGTGACCTTTCACCAAATGTAGGCGTGAAGAAAGAGCAAGGTGGACGAGGTGGTAGAGGTGGTGGACGCGACAGAAGAGGTGGCGGACGTGACAGAAGAGGTGGCGGACGCGGACGCGGACGTGACAACAGAGGCGGAGGCGGAAGAAGATAGATTTAGAAATCGTATGACTGGTATGACTGTAAAATTGTCATATTTACAATCATACATTCCAAAATTACGATATTCGAGATATTAGCCGTACCTTTGCCCCGCTTTTCAGTGAGGTATAAGAAACCGGCACAAAAATTATCAAAAATGTTACAGCCAAAAAGGACGAAATATCGCAAGATGCAGAAAGGACGCATTCGTGGCAATGCACAGCGAGGCAGTACTATTGCCTTCGGTACTTTCGGCTTAAAGACAATGGACCCAGGGCGCATCACCAATCGTCAGATTGAGTCTGCCCGTGTTGCGATGACTCGTTATATGAAAAGAGAAGGTCAGGTCTGGATTCGGATATTCCCAGACAAGCCCATTACCAAAAAACCCGCCGAAGTACGTATGGGTAAAGGTAAAGGAGCATTAGACCACTATGTAGCCGTCGTCAAACCCGGACGTATTATGTTCGAAATAGACGGTGTGCCAAGAGAGGTAGCACAAGAAGCTTTACGCCTCGCTGCCCAAAAACTGCCCGTACTCACGAGAGTAGTAACGCGCAGAGATTTTGTAGATTAATATAGTAACAGTGGACGAAACGACTAACGGTAGATGACAAACGAGATAAAACTCGTCACTACTTACTACTCGCAAACTCGCTACTCGCTACTCGAAACTAATAATAAAATGGCATCAGAGAAATATACTGAAATAAAAGGATTCGCGAACGAAGACTTGCAAGACGAAATATTTGCTGCACAAACACAACTGCAACAATTAAAATTCAAAAATGCAACCACAGGTTTAGACAATCCTCTGAAAATTAAGGAAATGAGAAGAGATCTTGCTCGACTCAAAACCGAAGTCCGTGCGCGTCAACTTGCTGAAATGACTCCTGAGCAACTTGCCAAAAGAAGTAGAATTCGCGCAAGACGCAGAAAGTAATTAGTTTATTAGCTTATAAAGTCTATCAGTTGCTGTTCGCAGCAAGAAAATACAAATCACTTTATAAACACTATAAACCAATCACTGCTAAACTAAATAAAAATGTCAGATAGAAATCTTAGAAAAGAAAGAGTAGGCGTAGTCAGCAGCGACAAAATGGAAAAAACCATTACAGTTGTTGTGGAGCGTCGTTTACAGCATCCGATGTATGGAAAGTTTGTAAAAAAATCTAAAAAATTCACAGCGCACGACGAGAAAAACGAGTGTGGTATCGGCGACAAAGTACGTATCGTAGAGACCCGTCCGTTGAGCAAAAAAAAGCGTTGGAGATTAGTTGAAATTTTAGAAAGAGCGAAGTAATCAGTGAGTATTCACTCATTTATTATCCACTCATTCAATCATTGATATAGAAAATGATACAGCAAGAATCAAGGCTTAAAGTGGCAGACAACAGCGGTGCCAAAGAAGTACTCTGCATCCGTGTACTTGGCGGATCAAAACGCAGATATGCTTCCATTGGAGACACCATCGTTGTAACTGTAAAAGAAGCCGCCCCCGGAGGGCTCAAAAAAGGAACAGTATCCAAGGCGGTCATTGTTCGTACCAGAAAAGAGATACGTAGAAAAGACGGATCATACATCCGTTTTGATGACAATGCTGTGGTACTCCTGACAGCCGCTGAAGAGCCACGAGGTACACGTATTTTCGGACCGGTAGCCCGCGAACTACGCGAAAAGGATTTCATGAAAATTGTTTCACTTGCGCCGGAAGTACTTTAATATGTTTGATTGTTGAATTGTCTTATTACTACATTGTTTTATTGCAAATTCACGATACAACAATAGCAAGACAATACAATAACACAATAAAAAAGCCATGAGTAAAAAAAGATTCGCACCGAAATTAAAAATAAAAAAAGGAGATAACGTTGTCGTTATTGCAGGTGTCCACAAAGGAGACAAAGGTGAAGTTTTGGAGATATTCCCCGACAAAAACAGAGCTATCGTATCCGATGTCAATCTTAAAAAGAAACACCGCAAACCCACACAGGAAGAAGCGGGAGCTATCACTGACATTCCAGCAAGCATACACCTCTCCAATCTGATGTTGATAGATAAAAGTGGCAATCCTACCCGCGTAGGACGGAAGAAAGAAGGTGATAAAATCGTTAGATTCTCTAAAAAAACAGGAGACGTTATTTAAAAAACGTCAACTTGAAATTAGTTCTTTCAGTAGATTTGAACTTGTCCCGATAACTATCGGGATGAACTTGTATAGACAGAACGCCCCCTGTCTCTAACAAAATAATCATGAGTCAAATAGCACGTTTAAAAGATAAATATAGAAAAGAAGCCGTACCTGCACTAATGGAAAAATTCCAGTACGATTCGGCTATGGAAGTACCTAAAATCGTCAAAATCTGCCTTAATCAAGGTGTAGGCGAAGCAACTTCCGACAAAAAACTGGTTGACAATGCTTTAGAAGAAATGAGCCTCATTGCAGGACAAAAAGCAGTGTCGGTAAAAGCTAAAAAATCAGTCTCGAACTTCAAACTTCGTGAAGGAATGCCTATTGGTGTACGTGTGACTTTACGTGGTACGCAGATGTATGAATTTTTGGATAGATTCGTCAATGTAGCACTACCACGTGTACGTGACTTCAGAGGAATCAATGACAAAAGTTTTGACGGACGTGGCAACTACTCCGTAGGTATCAAAGAACAAATCATCTTCCCGGAAATCAACATTGACAAAATCAATAAGATCACCGGAATGGACATTACCTTTGTGACCACAGCAAAAACGGATGCAGAAGCACTCGAATTGCTCAAACTCATGGGTTTACCCTTCCAAAATCAAAATTAAAAAATACCAATAACCAACACAAACTCCAAGCAGATACGAAAGTCAAAGTGTAGAACGAATTGGAATTTGTTATTTGGAATTTTAAAAATATAATTATGGCTAAGAAATCAGTAATAGCACGTCAAAGAAAGCGTGAGAGAATGGTCGCTAAGTATGCCGAAAAACGTGCAGCCCTCAAAGCTGCCGGAGATTATGACGCACTCGACAAACTCCCACGCAACGCATCACCCGTCCGTCTAAAAAACAGATGTGGACTTACAGGACGACCAAAAGGATACATGCGTGACTTCGGTATATGCAGGGTAGCTTTTCGCAAACTTGCACTCGAAGGCAAAATACCTGGCATAACCAAAGCAAGTTGGTAACAACGTAACGCGAGCTTCCAGTTCGCTTCACAATACATATCAAACTAAAATCCGGCGATAAGCCGAGATTTAAAGTGATTCTTTAACAAATCTTGACCTGTGCGTTTCAACCGCCATTGTCAAGTTATCATTCGGACAGACCAAAGCAACAATGCGTTGTGGATTTGTTTGTTGAACATTGAATGTTCATTATTCATTCATTCAAAATTCAACATTCATTCATTAGTAAGTCACCGAAGAAAATTAAATTAAAATGATTACAACAGACCCGGTAGCGGACTACCTTACACGACTACGAAATGCCCAAATGGCAGGACACCGTATCGTCGAAATCCCTGCGTCTAAGCTCAAAAAACGCATTACCGAAATTCTATACGATCAAGGATATATCTTGAAATATAAGTTTGACGATGATACTGGTCATCAAGGAATCATCAAGATTGCCGTCAAATACCAACGCGGAACAAAACAACCTGTTATCCGCAAATTACAAAGAATTAGCAAGCCTGGATTAAGAAAATACGTCGGAGCAGACAAACTACCGAGAGTTATCAACGGATTGGGTATCGCCATCGTATCTACGTCCAAAGGCGTGATGACAGAGAAAGAAGCCAGAAGAGAAAACGTTGGTGGCGAAGTACTCTGCTATGTTTATTAATGAATGTAAAACGTAAGCAAATACACTTTACATTATTCACACGTGTCCCGACGAATGACGGGATTTACATTCAATAAGAATTTATCATGTCAAGAATAGGAAATGCACCCATCAGTATCCCTAAGGGCGTTGAAATCAAGACAGACAAAAATCTTGTGACGGTCAAAGGACCTAAAGGAGAACTGATACAGAAAATAGACCCGGATTTAACGGTAAAAATAGAGGACGGTGAACTCTCTGTCAGTCGTCCCACCGAACAAAAACGTCACCGCGCTATGCACGGTCTCTACCGTTCATTGATCAACAATATGGTCATTGGTGTATCTGAAGGTTACACCAAAGTCCTCGAATTAGTTGGTGTCGGTTATCGTGCTTCCAATACCGGACAACTCTTAGAGATGTCACTCGGTTACTCGCACCCAATCATGTTTTACGTGCCGGATGAAGTCAAAGTTACGACTGAATCTGTCAAAGGACAGCCACCGAGAATCACCTTGGAAAGTCCCGACAAACAGCTCATCGGACAAGTAGCTGCTAAGATTCGCGCCTTCAGAAAGCCAGAACCATACAAAGGTAAAGGGGTACGCTTTCAAGGTGAAGAAATCCGTCGTAAAGCAGGTAAGGCGGCTGGTGCAGCAGCATAAACCTAAAACGAATATTCAATTCGTAATAAAAATTTGCATAGCAAATATCATTACGTTTTTTATAATAAAGGTATTAAAATAGGTGGAACGAAAAGTCGTTTTTATAATATGTTTTGAACTGGAAAATAAACGTAAGTCGGCGGACATTTTAAAAATGTCAGACGACAATATTTTTTTATTATTTATTTAAAATCAAAACATATCTCGCCTGACATTTCAAAAATGTCCGTCGAGTGGACTTTTCGAAAGTCTAAAAGTCAACACATTACACATAACAAAAATGACTTTTCGTTTGACCTGGGTATTAAAATAGGATTTACTAATAGACAGTAAATCAAATCATAATTACTTGCAAAATGGCAGCCGCAAGTAAGTTCGTTAAATGATACAAGTATTCACCTTAATCTCAACTTTTTGATACTTGCATTTGAACTTACTTAGGATCATTTTCTTCAATAGTAAATAAAATGGCAACAGCTAAGAAATTAAAGCGCAGGAAAAAAATCCAAATGCGTACTCGAAAGAAAATCAACGGAACGCCCAGCCGTCCACGTTTGAGTGTCTTTCGTAGCAACAAACAAATTTACGCACAGCTCATTGACGACCTCAATGGACATACCCTTTGCACAGCATCTTCCCGAGAAGGTGTATGTAGCAGTGCAGGTAACAGAATTGAGCAAGCGAAAGCCGTCGGCAAACTCATTGCAGAGCGTGCCAAAGGTGACGATATAGACATCGCCGTATTTGACAGAAGCGGTTATCTTTATCACGGACGTGTAAAAGCCGTTGCAGAAGGCGCACGCGAAGGGGGTTTGACCCTCTAAAAATAAAATCAACATAAAAAATAAATTCAAGCATTTCGCGCAGCGAAATCAACAACTTAGACTTGTACTTGCTTGAACTTGAACATATTATTATGGCTGACAATAGAAATAACAATAATAACAATAACAACAGAGGCAACAACAGCAACAGAGGTAATAATCGGGACAGCAACAACCGCAGAGGCGGTGGCAGAAACAACCGTCGTAATGACAGACAAGCTGCTCAGGATTCCGAATATAAAGACAAGCTCGTGAGTCTCAATCGTGTTGCCAAAGTCACCAAAGGGGGTAGAACCTTTAGTTTTGCAGCAGTTGTTGTTGTCGGTAATGGAGAAGGTAAAGTGGGACATGGACTTGGGAAAGCTCGTGATGTATCCGAAGCCATCTCTAAAGCAACCGATGATGCCAAGAAAAATACCATCACCTTTCCACTGTACAAAGGTACCATACCTTACGAAGTCAAAGGAAAATACGGTGCGGGGAAAGTTCTTATCAAACCTGCATCAGATGGTACAGGTGTGATTGCTGGTGGTGCGATGCGTGCTGTGTTAGAAATTGCTGGTATCCAAAACGTACTTGCAAAATCACAAGGCTCGTCCAATCCGCACAACGTCATCAAAGCGACTATGGATGCCTTAATGCAGCTCCGCAGCCCAATGGACATCGCCAAAGAGCGAGGCATTACAATGGAAAAGTTATTCAAAGGATAAGCAACGAATTGACGAGTAAATGATTGTAGAATTGTAATTTTTTGCGAAGCAAAAAACAACAATTCGAACAGCCCATTAACTCGCAACTCGCAACTCATATTATCATGGCAAGAGTAAAAGTAACACAAATCAAGAGTATCATTGACCGTAGCAAAAGACAAAAAGCTACTGTTCAGGCACTCGGATTACGCAAAATGCACCAATCTGTGGAGCATGAAGCGACTCCTCAAATATTGGGGATGATCAACAAAGTAGCCCACTTGATAAAAGTGGAAGAACTTTAATATAGTGATTGGTTTATAGAGTTTATAAAGTGATTAGTTCAGTTTTGATTTCAACACAAAACTGTTCACAAATTGCGGCATCTAATCACTCTATAAACCCTATAAACTTTATAAACTGAATTACAATGCAACTTCATAATCTAAAACCGGCAAAAGGTTCGACAAAGAAAAACAAGCGTGTAGGTAGAGGACAAGGCTCTGGTAGAGGCGGTACATCCACACGCGGACACAAAGGAGCGCAATCGCGTTCGGGGTACTCGCGCAAAAAAGGTTTTGAAGGCGGTGGTGTCACCTTGATTCAACGCACACCAAAGCGTGGTTTCAAAAACATCAATCGCGTAGAATACGTGCCACTCAACCTGGCAAGACTTGAGGCTATCGCCGAAAAATTCGGTATCAAAACGATTACGCCCGAAGCCCTTGCTGAAAATGGTATTGTCGGCAAAAAAGATAAAATCAAAATACTCGGCAACGGTGATTTGACTTCCACACTTCAAGTCACAGCACACGCATTCTCCGCAGCAGCCAAAACTGCTATCGAAGCAAAAGGAGGAACAGCGAATATTGCTTAAAAAATTATAGACCACAATCAGCTCATCCAATTCAACGTAAAGCAGTGAATGGTGAACGAACAACGTGGACTCAAATAAGGTACAATGAAAAAATTCATCACCACGCTCAAGAATATCTGGTCAATAGAAGACTTGCGTAAACGCATACTGTTCACGCTTGCGCTATTGATGCTCTTTCGCTTTGGTTCGTATGTAGTACTACCCGGCATCAACCCGGCAGCACTTGACAATGTCGCCGCCGGACAAAATAACCTACTCGGATTACTCAACTCATTTACGGGTGGTGCGTTCAACAATGCAGCAGTCTTTGCACTCGGTATCATGCCCTATATATCGGCATCCATCATCGTGCAGCTCTTGGGTTTCGCCGTACCCTATTTCCAAAAATTACAAAAAACTGAAGGAGAATCAGGTAGAAGAAAACTTAATCAGATTACACGTTGGTTGACCGTTGCCATTACACTCGTACAGGCAGCAGGTTATTTGACCTACATCAATACAAGTTTTCCCGGAGCGGTCGTTTCGACTATCAGTCCATTCACCTTCTGGGCGAGTAATATTATCATCCTCACAGCAGGCACTATCCTCGCGATGTGGCTCGGTGAACGTATCACCGACAGAGGTATCGGCAACGGTATTTCCTTACTCATCATGATTGGTATCATCGCGACCTTACCCTCGGCATTTTTTGGGGAGATTGACCTTCGTTTATCGGGCGGTACAGGTGGTTTGATTATATTCGTACTTGTCATAGCTGCACTTGTCGCAGTCACGGCAATCACGATACTCATCATTCAAGCAGTCCGAAGAATCCCACTCCAATACGCCAAACGCATGGTTGGGCGTGGTAGCGGTGCTGCTGCACCTGTTACAGGAGTAAGAGATTACCTTCCGGTAAAAGTAAACGCAGCAGGGGTTATGCCTATCATCTTCGCACAAGCCTTGATGTTCTTACCGGCTACCATCGCACAATTTGCTATGGGGTCAAACGAAGCACCACCCGCCTGGTTGACTGCGCTCAATGACTTTACATCAGCACCATATAATATCATATACTTCTTTTTGGTCGTTATCTTCACGTATGTATATACGGCACTCATCGTGAATCCGCAACAACATTCGGAATACCTCAAACGCCAAAATGCTTTTATTCCGGGCGTAAAACCCGGCAAAAGCACCGCCGAATTTATTGATACCGTTACCACGAGAGTTACCCTTCCGGGGTCTATCTTTCTTGGACTCATCTCGATACTCCCTGCATTTGCAGCCCGTCTCGGAGGAGTTAATATCGGTTTCGCCATGTTCTTCGGTGGTACCTCACTTCTCATTATGGTAGGTGTAGTATTAGATACATTACAACAAATAGAAAGTCACCTCTTGATGCGCCGTTACGACGGACTCGTCAAAACAGGTCGTGTAAAAGGTAGAAGAACCGGCATGACCGTAGGTGCGCCTATGTAGAAATTATATTGTTGAATTGTGTAATTGTAAAAATATGTTATTTTTTGCTACGCAAAAAACCAAACAATTACGTATCATTTTCTCACTAAAATTGTTTTAATTAAAAATCAACCTTCTTGACTATTATAAATTAAATTATCTGATAATTCATTTTATAAAAAAAGTTAAATACACTGTTTTATAAATTTATTTACATTTTTTGACGTTTATTTTGAAATGAATCGAATCAAAAATGACGCGAATACTCACTGTATTTAAGGATTTTTTGGTGAAGAGTCATTTTAAAAGAAATACTCAAAAAAGTAAATAAATTTGTGAAACAGTGTATTAAACTATCTGATTTCGCATTAATACAATTTCACAACCACACAATTCTACAATCACTATAATGAGACGACGACAATACAAGCTGATATACTATAAAACGGACGAAGAGATAGAGCAGATGCGGGCGAGTGCAGATTTGGTATCGAAAGCTCACGGTTTAGTCGCTCAAATGATAAAAGCAGGAACAACCGGAAAAATAATTGACAAAGCAGTAGAAGAATTTATATGTGACAATAATGCCATACCCGGCTTCAAAGGATACGGCGGGTTTCCGGCAACACTCTGCATATCAGTCAATGAGGGAGTCGTACACGGCATACCCAACGATGAACCTTTCAAAGAAGGAGACATCGTATCAATAGATTGCGGAGTGATATTAAATGAATTTTATGGCGACTGTGCATTTACCTATCCCATTGGAGAAATCAAGGAAGATGTACACCAGCTCATTAAAGTGACTAACGAATCTTTGTACAGAGCCATTGATGCTGCAAAAGCCGGCGCACGAATCGGTGATATAGGACACGCTGTACAAAGCTATGCAGAAAAAGAATACAAATACGGTATTGTTCGAGAATTAGTCGGGCATGGAGTAGGAAGAGAATTGCACGAAGACCCGCAAGTACCCAACTATGGCAGACGTGGCAAAGGCACACAACTCAAAGACGGTTTAGTTATAGCCATTGAGCCGATGGTCAACATGGGAACACGACGAGTCAAGACCCTCAAAGACGGTTGGACAGTCGTTTCAGCAGACAAAAAACCTTCTGCGCATTACGAACATACCATAGTCGTTAGAAAATCAGGAACAGAAATACTGACGACACACAAATATATATTTGAAGCCTTGAAAAGCAACGAAGATGTAATAGATTTGGATTTCTCAGTAAAAAATTAGATATTTGCACTCCAAAATTTAAAAGGATGGCAAAACAAGAATTAATCAAACAAGACGGCACAATCACCGAGGCACTTTCTAACGCAATGTTTAGAGTGCGACTCGAAAACGGTCACGAAATTATTGCGACCATTTCAGGTAAAATGCGTATGAACTACATCCGTATATTACCAAGTGACAAAGTCGCTGTCGAAATGTCACCTTACGACCTTAGTAGAGGGCGAATTACATATAGATATAAATAATTAATTTAAAATGTAAAACGCAAAATGTAAAGTATTAAAAGTCCTTTTAAATTTTACATTTATTATTTTACATTTTACATTCATAAATATTATGAAAGTAAGAGCTTCAATCAAAAAGCGTTCTGCCGACTGCAAAATCGTCAGAAGAAAAGGCAAATTATACGTCATTAACAAAAAAAATCCGCGATTCAAGCAGCGTCAAGGATAAACATTAATAAGTAAATTAGTAAATTAAGTTGATTCGTTACTATGTACTTAGTGTACAATTTCGCGAAAGCGAAATAAAAACTAATCACTAATCACTAATCACTAATTTTAAATTATGGCAAGGATATCAGGTGTTGATTTACCTAAAAATAAGAGAGGCGTTATCGGTCTGACCTATATTTTCGGAATAGGTGCTACACGCTCAAAAGAAATTTTGTCGAAGTGTACCATTGACGAAAGTGTAAAAATCAAAGATTGGACAGATGATAATATCAAAGATATTCGTCAGGCAATCGCCGATGATTATACCGTAGAAGGTACATTGCGCGGAGAAATTCAGATGAATATCAAACGCCTCATGGACATCGGATGCTATAGAGGATTGCGTCATCGTAAAGGACTTCCTTTACGCGGACAACGCACGCAGACCAATGCACGTACCCGAAAAGGTAAGAAAAAGACAGTTGCTAACAAGAAAAAAGCAACGAAGTAGAACTAATGTTCAATGTTGGACGAGTGAACTTTCAATATCTCAATCGTCAACATCAATTAGCAAAATAAAATTATTGAAGAATAATTGTTTGTCTTTTGAATCACTCAAAATTCGACATTCATTCATTCAAAATTAATATAAAATGGCAAAATCAAGAAAGGGCAAAAAAAGAAAGGTGAAAGTAGAACCACAAGGTTTCGCTTACATCAAAGCCAGCTTTAATAATATCATTATCTCAATGACCAACAAGCAAGGTCAGGTTATTTCTTGGGCATCTGCCGGTAAAGCCGGATTTAGAGGCTCTAAGAAAAATACCCCCTATGCAGCACAGATAGCAGCAAGTGACGCAGCACAAAAAGCTCACGAAGCGGGTTTGAGAACCGTCATTGTCTATGTAAAAGGACCGGGATCGGGAAGAGAATCGGCTATCAGAGCAATCAACGCGAATGGCATTGATGTGACCATCATTAGAGATGTAACGCCTATTCCGCACAATGGTTGCCGTCCACCAAAACGCAGAAGAGTATAACATAAAGCTCAAGTGTAAATGTCAAGTTCAAGTACAATATTACCTATGACATACGCACTTTTTATATAAAAATAATTCAAGTATTTCGCGCAGCGAAATTTAAAATCAAGTTTGTACTTGATGCTTGGACTTGAACTAAAAAATAATGGCAAGATACACAGGACCTACAACTAAAAAATCAAGAGCTTTCGGAGAGTCCATCTTCGGATACGATAAAGCTTTTGAAAAAAGAAAATATAAGCCGGGACAACACGGTAACAGCAAAAGAAGAAAGCAAAAATCTGATTATGCTGTACAGTTAATGGAAAAGCAAAAAGCCAAATACACTTACGGTGTTTTGGAGCGTCAATTCCGCAATTTGTTTGAAAAAGCCAGTCGTAAAAAAGGTGTTACAGGTGAAGTGTTGTTCCAATTACTCGAAGCGAGACTTGACAATGTCGTATATCGCATGGGTATGGCTCCTACACGCAGAGCGGCACGCCAGTTGGTTTCTCACAAACACGTTATAGTCAACGGTGTCATTACTAATGTACCTTCGGCTACTATGCGTCCGGGTGACATCATCGGTGTACGTGGCAAATCACAAGGTTTAGATGTTGTTAGAGGTTCTGTTTCTAATAAAAGTGACGTTCGCAACTTCGGTTGGTTGGAATTCAACCCTGACAAAATGGAAGGCAAATTTCTCGAATACCCAGAGCGATCAGATATACCAGAAAAAATCAACGAGCAGTTGATTGTCGAGTTATACTCGAAATAAGAAAATATTTTACAAGATGTCATTTTCAATACGGGAAATGACATCTTGCCATATATAGCAAGACGAAAATTAATATAAATTAAGTTCAAATAGAAAAAGCCTACCCATCAGATGTAAGCTACATTCTGAATTTGAACTTGTCTCTTTCCCGATAATCATCGGGATGAACTTTTTCTAAGGATTCCCTTTATGAGCATATTAACTTTTCAGACACCCGACAAAATCATCATGCAAAAAGCAAATGATTTTGAAGGTACATTTGAATTTAAGCCACTCGAACCGGGCTTTGGGCAAACCATCGGCAACTCACTTCGTAGAATTTTACTTTCTTCACTCGAAGGGTTTGCTATCTCTGCCGTGCGTATTGCCGGAGCTGACCACGAATTTTCTACCATCAGAGGTGTAGTAGAAGATGTCGTTGATATCATTCTCAACCTCAAACAAGTACGTCTTAAGCAAGTCATGGCAGACGAGGACATTACCTCTGAGCGAATTTACCTGACAATCACAGGAAAAGACGCATTCATGGCAGGAGACATTGAAGAACATACCAACGTATTCCGCGTGATGAATCCCGACTTAGTGATTTGTCGCATGGAACCTTTCGTCAATCTCGAATTGGAATTGACCATTACAAAAGGACGTGGCTACGTTCCGGCAGATGAAAATATGCCGAAAGATGCTCCTATTGGAGTTATTCCGATTGATGCCATCTATACACCAGTGAAAAACGTGCGTTATTCTGTAGAAAACACGCGTGTTGCACAGCGTACCGATTACGAAAAACTTGGTATTGAAGTCAAAACTGACGGCACAATCCATCCGGAAGATGCTATCAAGGAAGCAGCTAAGATATTGATACAGCACCTCATGTTGATTTCTGACGAACACATTACTTTCGATACAGGAACGCGTGAAGAAGACAACATCGTAGATGAGCATATCTTACACATGCGTAAATTGCTCAAGACATCGCTCGAAGACCTCGACCTTTCGGTCAGAGCCTACAACTGTCTCAAAGCAGCCAAAATCAATACCCTCGCCGAACTCGTCCAATATGACACACACGAACTCTTGAAGTTCAGAAACTTCGGTAAAAAATCACTCGTCGAAATTGAAGAATTACTCGTCGAAAAAGGTCTTACCTTTGGTATGGATCTTTCGAAATACAAAATAGACGAAGATTAACGTAACACAGACATTCTTGTCTGTGATAAAAATAAATAAAGACGGATTTCGCTTGCGAAATCCGTCTTATTCATTAACAAAAATTGCAGTAACCGAGTTAGTTATTAGTTTATAGAGTTTTTAAAGTTTACAATGGGATGATTATTTTATTTACAAAAAATAATTCACCTAATCACTTCATAAACTAATCACTAAAAAAGTGCTGCGAAGTTCACAAAATTATTAACAATGAGACACGGTAAGAAATTTAACCACCTCAAAAGAAAAAAAGGACACCGACGTGCCTTACTAATGAATATGTCTTGCGCTTTGATTAAGCACAAACGTATCAAAACCACACTGGCGAAAGCCAAAGCACTTCGCGTTCACTTAGAACCACTCATCACCAAAGCGCGTACCAACACGACGCATTCTCGCAGAGTGGTATTCAGCTACCTACAAAGCAAAGAAGCCGTTACGGAACTCTTTGGACCTGTCGCTGCCAAAATCGCTGACCGTCCGGGAGGCTATTTGCGTATCCTTCGTACAGGTTTTCGTGCAGGCGATGCTGCCGAAATGTGTATCATTGAATTTGTGGATTACAACGAAACATATAGCGCATCTTCAGGACCGAAGAAGAAAACTCGTCGTAGAAGACGTGGTGGTTCTGGAAATACAGAACAAGCAGTAGCAACCGAAACCGCAGTAGCTGCTGACGCAGTAGCCGAAGCTGATGTTGAAGAGGTCGAATTAGATGATGCAGTAGATGCCGTAGAGGAGATTGTCGCTGATGCAGAGGCAGCCCTTGAAGGAACTGACGATGCTGCTAAAGGTGTGGCTGACGACGTAGCCGACGCTGCCAAAGATATCGCAGATGACGCAAAAGACGCTTAATAAGGCAAAAGCGTTTTGAAAATATAGAAGACCGATTACCCTGCGTAGTCGGTCTTTTTTTTCGCCCTGATACCAAGTACTTGCATCCCAATACAATTCTAAAATACAAGACTTTGAACAATAAAAAACCCATAGGTATATTCGATTCAGGCATAGGCGGTTTGACCGTTGCCAATGCGATAACAAAGCACTTGCCGAGTGAAGAAATCATCTATTTTGGCGATACGGCACACTTGCCTTATGGCGAAAAATCTGCCGATGCGATACGTTATTATAGTATCACTATTTCAAAATTTTTATTAGAAAAAGGCTGCAAGATGATTGTAATTGCTTGTAATTCAGCATCTTCTGCGGCTTATGATGTTTTGGTGGATTTCTTTAGCGGACAGACACTCTTTGTCAATGTGGTCGATCCGCTTGTAGATGCTGCCACAAAAGAAGGCTACGATAAGGTGGGAGTAATTGCAACCAAAGCAACCATCAATACAAGTATTTATCGTCGCAAACTACTCGAAAAACAACCCGGACTCCATGTAGCTTCCCTTGCAACTCCGTTACTTGTACCGATGATTGAAGAAGGTTATTTTCAAAATAATATCAGCCGTGCAATCATTGAAGACTATCTCGGTCGGGTAGATTTTGAGAACATGAACGCGCTACTTCTTGCCTGCACGCATTACCCGCTTATTCGTAAAGAAATCGAAACCTATCTTGGTGAAAAAGTCCGTGTTTTTGATTCTATTGACGTGGTCTCGGCGCGGGTACACCAACTGCTTCGTCAGCACAATCTATTGAATGACCAACGTCGCAATGCTCATCAATTCTATGTATCGGATTACACCGAATCTTTTGAGGAAACCACCCGCATCTTTTACGAAGAAAATATTGAATTAGAACATTGTAGTATTTGGAAATAAGTAGTAGAATATAAACTTGTGACCTTACATAATATTTACTGTCTAAATTTACAAACAGAAAGCCAATTTTTTATAAAACCTATTTTAATTTTAATCACACTACCATGGATGAATATTCAAATCTCTCACCACAAGAAAAGAGAGAAAAAGAGTATAAAGAATACGAAAAATTCATAGCCCTCGCCCTGATTCCACTTGCAATTTACTTGTTTTGGCCCTTTTTATTCGGTCAAAAAAATATTGACCAAGCACAAGTCGTAGAACAACGTATTGAAAGTATTGATGAGAAAGTAAAGGAGAACATTATTGTTGAAGACAAACAGATTGAGACAACAGAAACAAAGAGAACGATCACTCCGGTTGCGCCTACACCCAAAAAGAGTAACCAGATACGCAATACACCACCCGTAAAAAGAAAACCAGTAACAAGACCTCAAAACAACAACACCTTTACCCTTACCTACAACAAAGGTGATAAGATAGAATACCTCACCGGACCTCAAAAGACAGGTTGGAAAGGTATCGTACAAGCCAAAAACAAGGGAAACTATACCGTGAAAATTACAGAGGTATTATTGGCGAATGACAAACAACAATACCTTGTGCCCAACAATCCTTGCACCGGTAATAAACTAATTGGCAAGAAAGCGATAAACCAAGTTATTATCGTACCGGGAAGTTGCATCCATCAGAAATAATAAATTTCTTCGATATATCACAGCTATTTAAAAGGCTGTAAAGGCGATTATTCAAACGAATAGTCGCCTTTCTTTTTTGAGTACATCAGCACGGTCAATACATGAATATGAAAAAAATCACTGCGGATTGGGTCTTTCCGGTCAGTTCCGAACCCATAAAAAACGGAGTCATTACGTTGGATGATACAGGTAAAATTTTGTACCTTGACACCCGCGAGAGTCATCGTAAGGAGGATTTGGAAATACATGAAGGCGCACTTGTGCCGGGTTTTGTCAATACACACTGTCATTTGGAGTTGTCGCACATGAAAGGGAAGGTAGAGACAGGCACGACCCTTATTCCTTTCATTACCAATGTCGTACAAAGACGAGAAGCGAGCGAATCCATCATTCAAAATGCTATCGCCGAAGCAGATAATTATATGTATAAAAACGGTATTATAGCCGTAGGCGATATTTCCAATCAGGTAGATACATTTGAACGGAAAAGCAAAAGTAAGATTCGATATTATAATTTTATTGAAATGTTTGATTTTCTGCAAGAAGGCGATGCCCAAAAAACTTACGACCAATATCGTGCTGTTTATGACGAACTTCATTTGCCCGAAGGGCATCAAAAAACCTGCGTACCACACGCGCCTTACAGTGTTTCCACTTCTTTATTTAAATTAATTAATACGACAAATAAGGGCGATACAAAGACTGTGAGTATCCACAATCAGGAGACCTTACCGGAGAATGAATTATTTGAAAAAGGAACGGGCGGATTTGTAGATTTCTATGGTAGTTTTGGTATTTCCTTGGATGCCTTTCGTCCGAATCACAAACCTGCTATTCATTATGCCCTTGCGAATCTCGACCCTACACATCGCACACTGTTTGTACACAACACCCTCACGACTCGTGACGACATTCAAGCTGCACACAGATGGAGCGATAAAGTCTATTGGGCAACCTGCCCCAATGCCAATCTCTACATCGAAAATCGCTTGCCAAACTATCAAGCCTTCATAGACACAAAAGCCAGAATGACTATCGGTACGGATAGCTTGACTTCCAATTGGCAATTGAGTATTTTGGATGAAATGAAAACGATTTTGCGGTATCAATCTTACCTGTCATTTGAGACAGTATTGCGGTGGGCTACTCTAAATGGGGCAGAAGCATTGGGTTTTGAACAGGACTTGGGAAGTATCGAAATCGGCAAGCGTCCTGGCATTAATCTGCTCAATATCAATGAAGAAAGGATATTGGAAAATGAAACGATAATAACGAGGATTATTTGATGTAAAATTTTCCATTTGTAGGAACAAAGCATGCCTTGTTCCTACAAATAGAAAATTTTATTCATCCAAAACCACCTTTCCTTGTTTATTTCGCAAAGTATCCAAAAACTCACGCACAGAAGTGAACGAAACGACCTTATCTTTGAAATACACTAAGGCTTGTTTGGCTTCTTTTTCGGTAGCTTGCATGTGATTAAGGATATTGGAGAGGTGCATTTTCATGTGACCTTGCTGTATGCCTGTGGTCACGAGGGAGCGTACTGCTGCAAAATTTTGTGCCAAACCAACGACGACAATAATCTGCATCAATTCCCGCGCACCGGGATTGCCGAGCATTTCGAGTGAACGTCTGGCAAGCGGATGAAGGTTCGTCAAACCACCAACCGTACCAACCGCTATCGGGAAGTCCATCCAAAATCTGAAATTGCCATCTTCGGTACTGACATTGGAGAGGCTGCGATACTGACCATCGCGGGCAGCGTAGGTATGTCCGCAAGATTCTATGGCGCGGAAATCATTGCCCGTCGCAATAGCTACGGCATCTATACCATTGAGAATTCCTTTATTATGTGTAGTAGCGCGATGCACATCGAGTTGTGCGATGCGAATGGCTTTTTCAAATTTATAAGCAAAAAGGTCAGCCGAACAATCGCCTATCGTTCCCAAATCTTCTATTGGACAAGCGACCTCTGCACGTACCAAACATTCAGGCGTGTAGTTAGAAAGAATCGCCATGATAATGGTCAATTCGCGTTCCTCACCTTCAAATTTAGGATGTGTTTGCACAAAGTGTTGGAGTATTTTGGCGAAAGCCTCTAAGACAGAATTAATGAAGTTCGCACCCATCGAATCACAGGTTTCAAAATCGACTTTCAACTGAAAATAATCAGCTTCGAGATGCGTCATATCCATCAGTCCGATGTCGAGAATACCACCGCCACGACGCTCCATATTGCTTGTGATGCCCTTCGTGCCTTCTATGAGTGCTTGTTTGATTTCTGGGAAAAAAGTATTTAATTTTTTGCCATCGCCTTTCCATGTAAAATGGACTTGACCGACTTTTTTGGTATCAATTATTTTTGCTTTAAAACCGCCACGCTCCATCCAAAATTTGGCACCGCTTGATGCCGCTGCTACCACCGAACTTTCCTCTATCACCATTGGTACGCAATACGACTGCCCATTAATCACAAAATTGGGAGCTACGCCAAAAGGTAGGTAATAGTTGCTCAGTGTATTCTCACTAAAGTCATCAAATACCTTTTGCGTTTTATCTTCTTCATGCCAAAAACTCATCAATTCGCTCATCACTTCTTCAGGATTTTTGAAGAAATTTTCGGCGACCCAACGGAGTTTTTTACGTTTTGATAATTTAGAAAATCCTGACTTCATACGTATGGTAGTTTATGGAGTTTACGAGTTTATAGAGTTTATAGGGTTTATAGAGTGTGTAAAGTTTATAGAGTGTGTAAAGTTTATAGAATGTCTAAAGTGAATTAGTGGAGTGTTTTGTCGTAGGCAAAACCTTATAAACTCCATACACTTTATAAACTCTATACACTCCATACACTTTATAAACCCTATACATTTCATAAACGCTATAAACTCCACAAACTCATAAACCCCTAACGGTCAAAAGGGCGTTTGCTAATTCGATGCCTTGTACTTGTGTATCGACATATTCACGGAGCGTATCATAATCTTCTCTTGCATGTTTTAGGAAGGCAGAAGCCTGTCCGTATATTGCATCACAGCCCAATTTATTAATTAAATAGTAGCCGTCCAAAAAATTCTTTACACCACCGGAAATAATGACCTGTTTGCAAAGGGCTTTTTCGCCCAATTCTTTCAGTATTTTGTTGCTCATCTCGGTCATTTCTTCTGCACTGTGCCCTACGTGAGCGAGTTGTCCGTATATATTTTGCTTGGCTTCATCGCTGCGTAGGAGTTCGACTTTTGCAAAATTTGTACCGCCATTCGCAGCAAAATCTATGGCTGCCAAAGGTAATTGAAAAAGAGCTTTGAGGCTTTGATAGCCCATGCCTTGCCCTACTTCTTTTACGATAACGGGCAACTGAAAGTTGTCCAAAAAACGACTAATCGTATCTAATGGTGGATGTTCAAATCTATCGCCTTCCGGTTGTAGCCATTCCTGCAAAGGATTGACATGGATAATCAAGCCATCTGCGGAGAGTTTATCGACCATCTCGCGAACAAGATGTAGTTGATTGCGAAGCATCAGCTGCTCTATCTGTGCAATACCGAGATTTGCAAAAAGCGGCAAGTCATCACCGATTATAGTTCTGACGTTGAAATCGGCTAATGTATCGTCGGTATATAATAAAGATCGACAAGACCCCAAGCCCATCCCCATACCAAATTCGTGACAAGCACGCGCCAGATTGTGATTAATCGTATTGGCGAGTTGTGTACCGCCGGTCATGCTTGATACCCAAATAGGTACGCGCATGGTTTTACCCAAAAAGCTAATGTGTGGATACGTCTCACCTTTGGGATGTCCGGCAAGTAATGGCTCGTAATAAAAGCGTTTGTCTAAAACACCTTCGGTGATTTGTGACTGAAATGCCAATTCAATGTGGTCACGTTTTCGCGCAACAGCATTTGCGTCACCTGCTTCCATCTCCCGGCGAAACTTCTCTTTTTTCGGCTGCATTCTCATAATTCGGACAATCGTTTTCACAAATATACAATTTTAGTAATAACGAAATAATAAGTCCGTCAATTTTGACGAGATTATTTTGTTCGTAATTTTTCTCTGAAAGAAGGAATATTGTTCATACTATGATTGATTTCAAAGATGAATGAGCGACCCGAAGGGTGAATGTCCTGTGGACATTCAAGCGAATGAGCCGCAAAGCGGATGGGGTAGCAAGGAACAAAGGAAACCGTCCGAATGACGGAATTATTGTTTCGCCGTTATTTAGGTTGACGATTCTGCTTTTATTTTATCCCATTCAAAAAAATCACTATGCACAACCATAATACTTAAATATTCACGTGGAAAACAAGTAATTTAATAAATGGTTTATATTTTGTATCTAAATGACCATAGTTTTCATATAAATATAAGACAAATAAAAATTATATTTAAAAAAAATCACACATGAGAATTATTATTTTAGGGTGCAGGACAAATTTTTAATTTTATTTTGAAATGCCACTGTACTGACGACTTTAGCCGTCAAGTGGCTCGGCACTTTCCCGCGACGGCTGAAGTCGTCGGTACGAGGCAGATTAAAAATTTGTCCTGCACCCTTATTTTAGTACTACTACCGTTTGTCGTTTTTTCTTGTAAAAATGAATCACCTAAAAGTACATCTGAAAAAGCAGTACAAAAAAATAAAACAGAAATACTCTTAACACAAACCTACATCCCGCCTACTACCGGAGCAGATGAAAGTGAAAGTTTTAAAAGGCATTTTGATGAAAAAAAAGGATGGCTTTATTGAAAATTAAGCGAGATCTTGACATGGGTACGCGTGAAGAAGAGAAAACAGATGATTTGACAATGCTACAAAAGACATGCAAGGACGATACAGTCGGACTTTATCCAACAGATTCCTATTATCTTTTCATCCCTTAGTTTGACTTACTACTTAGTACATTCAAAATTGAGAACTCCGTACTGACTGCTTTAGCTGTCAAGTTATTTTTTATTTTAATTTTTATTAACTCAAAAACAATAATTTATAAAGATTTTGGGTAGTCACTTGACAGCTAAAGCAGTCAGTATAGGGCTTTCTGTCAACCTCAGTTTTTTGATTTTACATCACAAATGTCCTGATGTGATTTACATTCACATTATTTAAACAACCTTTCCGCATAAAATTCGTTTCTTAGTAAGGTATTTTATCTCATTTTTTCAAAAAATCAGGTTTGAACTTGCTCTTGTTAGTTAAACTTGCATTTAAAAACGGTATCTTTGCGCTGATATGGAGCAATTTAGAAATTTTTGTATTATCGCCCACATTGACCACGGCAAAAGCACCTTGGCAGATAGGCTATTAGAACATACACAAACCATTTCGGAGCGTGATATGCAGTCGCAGGCATTGGACAATATGGACTTGGAGCGTGAGCGTGGCATTACCATTAAAAGTCATGCCATCCAAATGAATTATACGCATACCGACGATAAGGAATATATATTTAACCTCATTGATACGCCCGGTCACGTTGATTTTTCTTACGAGGTCTCGCGCTCGATTGCAGCCTGTGAAGGAGCTTTATTGATTGTAGATGCTACGCAAGGTATTCAGGCACAGACGATTAGCAATTTGTATCTTGCGATAGAACACGACCTCGAAATCATCCCGATTATCAATAAAATTGATATGGATAGCGCGATGATAGAAGAAGTGCAAGACCAAATCCTTGATCTCGTAGGCGGCAAACGCGAAGAAATCGTATTGGCAAGTGGCAAAACGGGGGAAGGTATTCAGGACATTATGGATGCCATCGTGTCGCGTGTTCCTTCGCCGAAAGGCGACCCGAAAGCACCGTTACAAGCCCTGATTTTTGATTCTACCTTCAATGCTTATCGTGGTGTGATTGCCTATTTTCGTATCCTCAACGGTACGATGCGTAAAGGCAATCAAGTCCGTTTTATGCAGACAGGCAATGAGTATAGTGCGGATGAAATCGGTATTTTGAAAATGGATAATGTACCTCAAAAAGTAATGAGTGCGGGGAATGTCGGCTACATTATTACAGGCATCAAAGAGTCGAAAGAGATAAAAGTCGGGGATACGATTACACTTGCCGAAGACCCTTGCGAAGTTGCCATTCAAGGTTTTGAAGATGTCAAACCAATGGTTTTTGCGGGTATTTTTCCGATTGATAATGACGATTACGAAGACCTCCGCGACAGTCTTGAAAAGCTACAACTCAATGATGCTTCGCTCGTTTATGAGCCAGAAACTTCCATTGCTTTGGGCTTTGGTTTTCGATGTGGATTTCTGGGCATGTTGCACCTCGAAATCGTACAAGAACGCCTGTGGCGCGAGTTTGGACAGAGCATTATTACGACAGTTCCCAACGTATCTTATACTTCCTATTCCAAAAAAGATCCCACACAAGGTACAGTCATTAATAATCCGCAAGACCTACCTGACCCAACGGTACTTGACCGCGTAGAAGAGCCATATATCAGTGCACAAATCATTTCCAAACCCGAATATGTCGGGTCTATCATGAGTTTGTGTATTGATAAAAGAGGTGAAATTAAAAATCAAGTTTATCTGACCGAAAATCGTGTCGAACTAAGTTTTGACCTGCCTTTGGCAGAGATTGTTTTTGATTTTTATGATAAATTAAAATCTATTTCGCGGGGTTACGCTTCCTTCGATTATGACATTACGGGCTACCGTCCATCCACACTTGTCAAGATGGATATTAAGCTCAATGGCGATATTGTAGATGCTTTTTCATCCTTGATTCACAAAGATAAAGCACAGCAATTTGGTCGCCGTATCTGCGTGAAACTCAAAGACTTACTGCCACGTCAACAATTCAAAATTGCCATTCAAGCCTCTGTTGGTGCGAAGGTCATTGCCCGCGAAACCATCTCTGCCCTTCGTAAAGATGTAACTGCCAAATGCTACGGCGGAGACATCACTCGTAAGCGTAAATTATTGGAAAAACAAAAGAAAGGAAAGAAAAAAATGCGTCAAATTGGTTCGGTAGAAGTACCGCAGAAAGCATTTTTGGAGGTGTTGAAATTGGATTAGATTTAGTTGACTAGTTAATTAGGTCGTATATAATTCGTCATTTTATAAAAGTATATTATGGGTAAAATTATCAACATAAACAAAGAAATACTTGGTGGTACACCCGTTTTTAGTGGTACAAGAGTGCCAATAAAAAATTTGTTTGATTGCTTGGAAACAGGCGAAACAATTGATGAGTTTCTTGACGATTTTGACGGAGTGAAGCGCGAACAAGTAATTAAATTATTAGAATTGTCTAATAAAATAATTCAATCATCAGCCGGAATATTAAATTAGAATTTTGCTTGATATTTTAAGTGAAATATTTTTCACATAGTAAAAAAGTAAAAATAAAATGAACCACTAAGCACACAAAGGATACGAAAATCAAACTATCGCAGAGGAAACTAAGCCCCCTCATAAAGTACTGATAATGAAATTTTTAGTTAAACTTGGTTTGCTTCCATGTTCATTAAATTTTCGTGTTCTTGGTGCCCTTAGTGGTTCAACTTATTTAATTTCTTTCACATAGCATAATATACAGTGGACTGCGGACTGATAAACTGTGGACACTTCAAAATAAAAACGAACTACACACACTATGAAATACGCCATTATCACAGGCAGCCACCGTCAAAACTCCCAATCGCTAAAGGTAGGAAAATACATCGAAAACCGTATCAAAACACTTCAACCCGATGCCGAAACTTACTTTCTCGAACTTGCTACGGCAAACATCCCAATGTGGGATGAAGGCGTATGGAAAGGCGAAGAAAAATGGAAAACCGCATGGTCGCCTATCGCTGCCGAGTTGCAAACTTGCGACGCGATTATCCCTATCACGCCCGAATGGGCTGGCATGGCTACGCCCATGATCAAAAACTTTTTCTTGCTATGTTCTACGAACGAAGTTGGACACAAACCGGGAATGATTGTCTCAGTATCGTCTGGTAGAGGAGGTGCGTATCCTATTAATGAATTGCGGACGAGTAGCTACAAAAATAATCACCTTTGTTACATTCCCGAACACTTGATTATCCGCTTTGTCACCGAGCGACTCAATGAAGCGGAAGCTGTGAGCGAAGATGATACCATTACACGTCAGCGCATTGATTATGCCTTGAATGTATTGAATTTATATACAGAAAATTTTAAAAATATCAGAGCAAAATCAGACGTGTGGAAGAGCAAAGAATTTGCTTACGGGATGTAATGCCCTCCGATTATTTCAAAATAAAAACAGCCATAACGTAATCGTTATGGCTGTTTGTTTATGTCAACTTGTGTAAATTCTTTTGTTATCTTCCAGCTATCAAATTGGCGATTGGACCAATAATACATGAGCCAACAACCGACCAAAAAATAATGCCACCGAGTAGGAATACAAAGACGCGCTTTTTGTTTTTATAAATCGTAGCACCAATAATCGCACCCACCGGAACAGAAATAAGCGGTGGTGTAATGAATGCCAAACCGTATAGTCCAAAGCGTTGTTTGACACGCACAATGAGGCGATTCATTTTGGTAAATTTACGTGGTGTTATGCCACGTTTTTTTAGATACCACAAATAAGATTTCTTCATACCTCTGGCAAAGTACATGAAAAATAATACACCAAGCGCACCACCTATTGCAGTGTAAAGCATGACTTCTGGCGTATTGAATCCGGTTGCGTAACCGGTTGGTATGCCGACAAGTGTATGCTTAACCATCGAAATGAGCATGACGGTTATTATCTTAAATATCTCTGCCATTTTTCTTGGTGATTAGCCGTCTCATGAATCAAATCACTAATGTTTGGACGACTATTTTTCTTGAATAATATCGTTAATAATATTTAATGCTTCTTCTACATAAACATCTTTGACAACATTCTTATGCCATTCCTCCATTCTCGCCAATTTTGCTGAATCCACTTCTACTAAAGGCATTACAAATTTGGGTATCTCTACTTCTAATCCTGCAATAGCTTCTTTGCCCAAATCCTTATATTTTTCATAACGCGCACCTACTTTGTCTGCTTGTTTTCTGTAATCCTCCAGATTCAAATGATTGTTTGGATTGTCATTTTCTTCTTTCAGCAGTTTGGCTCTTTCGTCTATTAAAGTGAATGTTTTATTATTTTCAACGCGCTGTTGGCTGATTTGTTTAATTTTGCTCAAATTATTAATGGTGTAATCTGTCTCATATTTAACTGGTTGAATAACATCCCATTCCATTGGATAGTCATGTTCTTTCTCACCTGTATCAATGTAATTATAGCGATACGGAAGCGCAATATCCGGCGAAACGCCTTTGAGTTGGGTCGTTTTACCATTAATACGATAAAATTTCTGTACCGTCATTTTGACCGAACCAAGCGGACGAACATCCGACATGATAGCAGGTACTGTTTTATCCAAATTAATAAAACGCTGCACCGTTCCTTTTCCAAAAGAATTGCTACCGACAACAACTGCGCGTTTGTAGTCTTGCATGGCTGCTGCGAGTATTTCGGAAGCAGAGGCACTACCCGAATTTATCAAAATTACAAGTGGACCATCATAAGCAACCTGAGAGTTTTTGTCGCTAAGAATACGCGGGTCGGTACCTTTACTTTTTACTTGGACGATAGGTCCTTTTTCAATAAAAAGTCCTGACATGTCAACGACTTCATTGAGCGAACCACCGCCATTATTTCTCAAATCAAGAATGATTCCGTCCACGCCTTCTTCTTGGAGTCCTTGAAGTTCTATATCTACATCTTCCGCACAATTTTGTCCGCCTGTTTTAGTAAAATCGGCATAGAATTGAGGTAGATTGATTAAGCCAATTTTAGTATCAGATTTGTCGTTTTGCAAGATAGTTGATTTGGTGTAAGAATCTTCGAGTACCACGATGTCACGAATGATAGGAATAACTTTTGTAGAACCATCTATTTTTGTAACCGTCAGACGTACTTCCGTACCTTTTTTACCACGAATGAGTTGTACAGCGTCGTCAAGGCGCATACCGACTACGTCAACAGGTTCTTCTTCGCCCTGCGCTACTTTAGTTATTACGTCTTTGGCTTCGAGTTCTTTTTGTCGCCAAGATGCGCTGCCCGGTACGATGCGAGTGACTTTAATATCGCCGTCTTCCACACGGAGTTGCGCACCGATACCTTCCAAGCGTCCTGATATTCGGATGTCGAAAGATTCTTTGTCTTTTGGTGCGAGATAGTTGGTGTGTGGATCAAAAGCTGCTGTAATGGCATTGATATAGGCATCCATGCGGTCACTTCTACGAAGTTTGGACATGCGTTCAAACCAGTTATCATGTACCTTGAGCGCGTCTTTACGAGCTTTGGCTTCGAGTTCATCAAAGGTCATATTTAGGATGTCTTCCTTTTCATCATCCTCATCTTTGTCCTCCTTTTCGTCTTCCTCATCAACCTCGCCGGATGCTTCTTTTTCTTTTGCATCTTCTTGTTTTTCAAGATTATTGACAACGTCTCTCAAGATGCGATGCTTGAGAGATTTGCGCCAATAGTCCTTTAGTTGTGCTTCGTCTTTGGCAAATTCAATTTTTTCTTCATCAAATTCTACGACTTCATTCAATGTAAAATCAAAAGGTTTGTCGAGAATATCTTTATAAATGCCTTCGATTTGCTTAGTGCGTTTACTCAAGATGTCCATAGAAAGTTCAAAAAATTCAAACTCACTCGCACTGGCTTGATCGTCGATTTTGTGTTTGTATGCTTCGAGTTGAGCGACATCATCAGCCGTAAAAAACAGCTTTGTTCTATCAAGACTCTCTAAGTATAGTTTATAGGCTCTTTCCGAAAAATCATCATCAATTTCAAGTGGTTGGTAATGCAATTGATTGACACTATTTAGAATGGATTGCATCAATACTTCCTCTTTATCTGCGTCGCTTTTTGGTAAGGTAAATGCCCAAATTGCTCCTAAGGCAATCAAGAAAAAAAATAAAAACCCTCTGATTTTCATATAAATGTATTTTTAATTAAATTATATTCGGTGTATGGAAATGAAAACTTTTTGTTAAAAGTCCAACTCCATTGAGATGTATAAAGATACGTTAATTTCAACAAATAGTTAGCTTGTTTGCCTCCATTGTCGTAGTTTAACGCAAGATTAACGATATAATAGTAGCGAGATTCGAGTAACGCGTGGCAAGTATTCCATAATGTGTTGAGATAACTCGCTATTCGAACATCGCTACTCAAGCTATGACAAATTCCAAGCCGTTTTTGTTTTAAAAAGAATGACAAATAAAAGAACCACGAATTATGCAGCGTAGAATATTGTTAATTCTCTTCTTTGTAAATGTTTGCTTTTGCGGACTTTATGCCCAAGTTTCGAGTGAATTGCAAGCAGATAGATTTGAAGCTCGACTCAGCCAGCTCGAATCTGTACATCAGGTCAAAAAACTCAAAGGAAATACTTATCAAATCGAATTTCGTCAGCCTATCGACCACGACAAACCCATTGGCGAGACCTTCACACAACGCATGTACCTCACGCATAAAGATTTTGACGCGCCTATGGTTATGGTGACGGAGGGCTACGCTGCACCGCGCCCGTATTCGTATGAATTAAGTGGCGTATTGGCTGCTAATCAGTTGATTGTGGAACATCGCTATTTTGGCGAATCTGCGCCGGATTCTTTAGATTGGACTTATTTGACAACGCGGCAAGCCGCGAATGACCTTCATCGTATTGTAGAGGTTTTTAAAAGTTTATATCAAAAAAAATGGATTAATACAGGCATTAGTAAGGGTGGACAAACGGCTATTTATCATCGTTATTATCACCCCAATGATGTTGATATTAGCGTGCCTTATGTTGCACCGCTTAATTTTGGCGTGGAAGATTCGCGCTTGGTTAAATTTATTAATAATGTCGGTTCGACCAGTTGTCGAAAGAAAATTTTTAACTATCAACGAAGATTACTCGAAAGACGAGAAGAACTGCTACCTTTGATGAAATGGTATTGTATCGGCAAGGGACAAAAATTTGCCATCGGGCGCAAGGTAGCTTACGAATATGCCGTATTGGAATACTCGTTTTCATTTTGGCAATGGGGAAAAGATTGTCGCGATGTCCCTGATGAAACTGCTTCGGCAGACGAAATGCTCCAACATTTGATAGACGTGGTAGGCTTCTACTTATATTCTAATGAAGGAGTGAAATATTATGAACCGTTCTTTTATCAGGCAATGACTGAACTGGGGTATTATGGCTTTGATTTAGCGGGTTTTCAGCATTTGCTGAAGTATGCGCCACAGCCGACTAACCGGACTTTTGCACCGATGCCTAACCTGCCTTTTGATGCGGATTTGAATAAAAACGTAAAAAAATGGTTGCGTAAATCTGGCGATAGGTTCTTATACATTTACGGCGAACTTGACACGTGGTCAGGCGCAGCAGTCGAATCTTCCAATAAGACCGATGCCCTGAAAATTGTGATGAAAGATCGCGCTCACCACAATGCCCGTATTAAAAATATGACCACTTCCAATCAACAAAAAACCCTTGAAACCTTACAAAAATGGCTGAATGAGTAAGTGAAAATAAATGCTTATTCATTTCTTTTCACTAAATTGTTTTCATTCAAATTTGCATAAAATTCAATCATCTTATAACTTCGCACAAAAACAAATTAAAAGCAATGTTTTTCGGATTCAGAAATAGTCAAAAAAGTATAATTACATTCAAGCAGATACCTTTATCAAATTTTAAAAATTTGATAAAGGTATATCGTGAATACGTGTTTTTATTTTTAATAAAAAAATATAATATAAATTTTATTTCAAATAAAACATTCTTCTCTATACTAATTTGTTGTCTTCCTTTTTTATCCTTTTCACAAATTTCTTTTACGGCGCAAGCCGACGCTGTTCAAGTTGTACAAGGTGACTTCGTTGAGGTGACTTTTACACTATCGAATGGAGATATGCAAAGTTTCCAGCCACCTGATTTTAAGGGTTTTGAGATGATGGGAAGCAGCCAAGGTTCAAATTTTGAATACCGTAACGGGAAGATGCAGCGCAAGATGTCGCGTACCTATACGATACAAGGCAAACGCCCCGGAAAATACACTGTCGGTGCTGCCAAAGCATCTGTAGGCGGCAAGGTTTATAAGACGAAACCGATAAAAATAGAAGTTCTTGAGCCGGGTAAAAAAGGCTCACGCGAGAAGGCTTTTGACCGTGTCAATGAAGGTACGGCGGTCTTGCTTCGGGCGGAAGTCGATACGACGACAGTGTATCTCGGACAAGGGGTAGAATTGGATTATACGCTTTATACGAGTGTCAATATAGAGCGACTCAATCTGGTCAAAGAACCCGATTATCCGGGATTTTATGCGGTAGTCGTCAAGCAATTTCCTGACGAATGGCGCAATAAAATGATAGATGAAATTGCATATAAATACAAACCCGTCAAGCGCGTCGCGCTTTTTCCACAAAAAACAGGACTGCTCGAAATACTACCGATGACGATACAGACGCGCATCAATATAAAAGGACAAAGACGCGGAATGTATGAGAAAATTTCGAGTCCGGTCTTGAAGTTAAATGTCAAGCCTTTGCCGGAGAATGGTAAGCCCGATAATTTTAGTGGGGCGATAGGCAATTACGATGTACGCGTGACGGGAAGTAATACGAATGTTATCTCTCTGAATGATGCTTACACGCTGCGAATGACGATTTTGGGGGCAGGAGATTTGAAGCAAATACAAGCACCGGATTTGGGATTGTCGGCAGAGGATTTTGATTTGTATGAACCCAAAACCAGCGAAAAAGTATATGAAAGCAAAGGGAAGATAAGCGGTACGAAAACTTTTGAATATGTTTTTTTACCAAAGCGAACGGGGCGTTTTGAGGTGACTCCGTCTTTTTCTTATTTTGACCCGGAGTCGGCGACTTACATTACCAAAGCACCCAATACGATTGCTTTCAAAGTCATCAAAGGAACGGTGACCGACGCGACAGGGCGCGATGCGATTGATGAAGAAAATCAACTCAAAAGTCAAGATGTACAAGCTCTAAAAACAACTGCCAGCCTAAGTACACGCGGACGCGGATTTTTCGGTTCACTGCCTTTTTGGTTTTTGTTGGGGCTGCCTCTTGTGTTGTTTGGCGGGGTGATAGGCTATCGTCAGATGCTCATCAAACGTGGTCAGATAGACCCGAATCTACTCCGAAGTCAAGGCGCAGGAAAAGTGGCTCAAGAACGCCTTGCTACGGCAAAAAAACATTTGGATGCTAAGGCAAGTCGCGATTTTTATGATGAAATTTCACAAGCACTTTGGGGCTATGTTGGCGACAAGCTCGGTATTCCGCTCTCCGAATTGACCAAAGAAAATGTACGTGAAAAACTCGTTGCTCAACAAGTTGCAGAGGTAGATACGGAGCGTTTTGTAGCACTATTGAATACTTGCGAAATGGCATTGTTTGCAGGTATGGACAATGCTGCTGACATGGATAAAACGTATCAGGAAGCTACCGCAGTGATTACTAATATTGAAGCGGGGATGAGTGGGGAAGGGGAATAACTTTGAAATATCTGTAAACCATTAGCCATCTATCGTCAACTGCCCAATCATATAGGTGACGGCTGTACCGCCGATTTCCGTTCTGTCTTTGAGGTGTTGACAATATAGTGTGCCACCGCGTTTGGAAAGTTGCTTTGCGACGAGGTTTGTTTTGTTTAATCTGTTTGCCCAATAAGGTGTGAGTGTCGTATGTGCCGAGCCGGTTACGGGGTCTTCATTGACACCAGCTTGTGGTCCGAAAAAGCGAGATACAAAATCACAATCATCGCCGGGAGCTGTGACAATAATCCCTCTTGCAGGCACTTTTTTCAGTAAATTAAAGTCAGGATTGAGGTTAATAATTTGTGCTTGGTCTTTGAAAACCAGCATGTAATCTGTTTTGCCTTTATAACATTCGAGTGGAATACGATTGAGGCTTTCAAGCAATTCTGTCGGCGGTGTAACGGGCGTACAAATATCAGCCGGAAAATTTAAAATATACCTATTGTCCTCGCGTCTGACGGTCAATTTGCCACTATGTGGCGATTGTAATACCACTTCATTTCCTTCGATATTCAAATGTTCCATCAAGACATAAGCGGACGCAAGTGTCGCATGTCCGCATAGGTCAACTTCTATGGTCGGTGTGAACCAACGTATCTCGTACCCTTCCTGAATTTTTACTAAAAAAGCAGTTTCTGACAGGTTGTTTTCCGCAGCTATATTTTGCATTAGTTCGTCCGGTAGCCATTCATTCAAGGGACATACTGCCGCCGGATTGCCCGTGAATAAATGGTCTGCAAAGGCATCTATTTGATATATTTTCATAGTAATGTCTGAATTTATACTTGTACTTGACGCTTGAATTGTACGCTTATTCCGATTCTACGGATACCTGTTGTTTATTGGCGGGTTCTTCGATATCCGTATCCAATATTTTGTCCCACACGGTAGTAGTGAAACCGTAATTTTTCAGATTATCTTGATAATGGTGCTTCATGTGGTGGCGTTTCATCATTTGAAACCACCAGTTGTTGTAATTCTTATTATGAGAAGCAAAATGAAACCAATCGTACAGCAAATAAATACTCATGATACCCGCCATAAAAGGCAGGACATATACTCCGATAATCAGGCTAACTATTAATGCCAAAGCTCCTGCTACCGGCACGCTGATCAGTGGATTGATGAGCATAACGCGACTATCATTGGGATACTCGTGATGCGCCCAGTGCATACTATCCAGAAGTTTTCGCATCCAAGTGCTTTTCGGATTCGCATGAAAAAAATAGCGATGCGTCACATATTCAAATACCGTCCAAAAGCCCAAACTACCCAAAAAAACTAAGCCATATTCCCACCAAGTCATTTTTATATCAATAAAAGCATGAACCGTTAATAGGATAATTAAAGGTACAAAAACGAGGTATTGTATCGCCGGATTTTCGACGTACATGCCTTTGAAAATGCGTTGGCTGTATTCATTTTCAGGAATGTTTTTATTCGACAAAAAGAGTTTTTCCTTTTTCATTTGATGAAAATTGTGTTGCGTAATTTTGTCGAAATTAATTGTTTTTTATGATAAAACAAAATGCGGGAATGAATGTACTTCGTACATCCATTCCCGCTCTAATACTGTGACAAGGAAATTTTTTATTTTGATACAAAAGTTTTTTTACGAGGCGGGTAGCTCTTTATAATTTTATCTTGGTAATGAAAGTAAGAGTCGTCAAAGGAAATTTTTATTTTGATATAAATGGTTGTTCTACGAGGCGGGTATTAGTATGACTTTTCTACTCTTGAAGATTTACCGTTATTGGGTGCCCAAAGTGCTTTATCGGCACCAGTGATGTCACCATCCAAATTGAAGTCGGCATCGGAGTAGAGTCTTGAAAATCCGTTTTCTATTGCCCAAATTGCTTTGTCCGAACCTGTGATGTCATAGCTCATGCCGTCGGTGCCTTGGCTGCCGTCACCGGCATACATCACCCAGCGACCAGTATCAGTTTTTTGTCCGAACCCGATGCCTGTGGCATCTACATAAGAGTCTTTAGAAGAAAAATCGTAAGAGAGAGTGCATGAATTGACTTGAGCAATTTGGGGAGTCATAACACCCATGTGATTGCGATGCTCAATGACAATATAAACATCCGTAGCGGCGTAGGCAGGAAATACATTTTCATCAGGAAAAACCACTGAACCATCTTCGAGTAATAATGCTGCTGCACGTTTGATTTCATCTGTGGGAATAGGGCTGGTGCGGAAAGAAACTAGTATCCAATCCACTACTTTTTTATTACCGTTTTCTGCTTCTATTTTCTGATAATCCGTTCCTTTCCAATTAAGTCCTTCTGTGCCGTAATAGTTCCATGGAGCGACATTGTAGGGCTGTCTTGAACGGTCGCTATCGGCTTGTCCGGGCAATATTTTTAGGTCATTGAGGCTGGTTCTCATTTTATCGGTATCTTTATCGTAAGCTCCTTCGAGGAATACAGTTAATTGTAAATCAAGGTTTTGCTCAGGTGCGAAAGTGGTAGAGGGCGAGAAGCCTGAATCAACGCTATTACAAGTTTGTTTGACTTGAAATTCGTATTCACTTGCTGTCAAACCTGCAAGTTGTAAAAAATTTGAAGTCGAAGTGTAAGAAGCCCAATTGGTATCTCCAACAGGACGAACACGAACGTCAAAACCATTGTCAGAGCTACCTGCCCAAGTCAATTTTGCATCAGTACAACTGACTTCGGCTTCAAGTTTGGAGGGTCTTGCGATAAAACATTGAGCAGAAGAATTTAATTTAGCCGTAATCGTTTGTATGGCAGCATCAGAAAAGTAGAAGCTGCCCGGTTGTACACCAGAACACATAATCGAACCTGAGCCTGAACAACTCTCGCCGTGGCTATGCTGTCCGCCGAGATTGTGTCCGATTTCGTGTGCTGTCAAAACTTGGCGACTGGCAGCAAAACTACCAATGTTTTGTGAAAAACTATAGGTGTATGTTGGTGAACTACAAGCAGCATTGGTGTATGCCATACCGATGGCAATACCGCCTGTCGATCTACCCGTCCAAAGATGCGCCAAATCGCGTTCGATATGCCCCATATTCATATTCCAATGATTTCTGAATTCACTTAAAATATATCCTGCCGTATTAATGGTATCGGTATAAGGGTCGTTGGCAGTCTCGAATATACGTTGAAAAGTAACTTGTATGTCCAAATCAATTTGTGAATCATAAACACCTTCTACTTGATTGAGGATACCAAGTATCGTATTAGCAGTTTCTGCACCGTGTATCATGTAATAATCGTAATCTGCCTCAATCGCTAATTCCAAAGCCATACAACCGTTTGAAGCATTGCTTTTGTATTGAGCCTCATTTTCAACTACCTTAACACCATCTTCAAATTTGGAAGCAGCACATGTGATGCCCGGATTGGTTACGTCGGTAGCACGGTAAAGGACAAAGTCTTTTGAAGTATTACTTTTTAAAATGTCTTTAATAGGTTCAACGAAAAACATATCATCGCCATCCTGAATATAACCACTTATATGCTCATCTTCAATCGTCAATCTAACTTGGTTTTCCGTATTTCGATTAGAATAACCTTTATAAGTTGTCACTTCATAATCCCACGTTTTCTCTCCTTCGTCAGTTACTCTGACAGCTTGGTAAGAAGGAGCGCGAAGGTCGTTAGGCTCTAATACCAAATCCCAAGAATGATTTTTATCAAGTGATATACTAAATTGGTTGGTCGTATTTTTTTTGAGGTTAGTCAACTGGCGAGTATCCATAGTAAATATGGTGTAGTCATGCAGCTTTTTATCCAAAGCCGGAAGGCGAGTTTCTTTTACCGCCGTTTTGAGGGTATGTTGTGCAGAGGTCATTCCGGCAAGGAAAACAACAAACAAGAGGGTGATTAGACTTTTCATGATAATGTTAATTAATGGTTTGGAAAATTGATAGCTGGTCTAATTTGTAAATGTCTGTCGGATTATAGTTCGTTTCTGTTTCCTGTTTTCGTTTTTGCCTGTCACACTTTCTTTCAGTTGACATTGCAAAGTACGCATAAAAAACAGACATTTGCAAATTTTATAAAAAATATTGTTATGTATAATAATATAGAAATCAATGTTTTATTAATTTTATATTAAATTTAATTTTAATATAAAATCTTGAAAAACAACATAGTGAGCCCATTCAACAAGTCACAATATTTAAATAAAAATAATATTATGGCTCGCCGTTGCCCACTAAATGAATTTCAAAAATTAAGCTGAAATTGGCTTAACGAAACCCATTTTATACAAAATCGTGAATAGGAGTGTGTGTAGAAATGATGTGTGACAAGGCTGTTTTTTTACCTTTTTGTACGAATACGGGTGGAATATACACGCGTATTTGTTACAAATTTAATAATTTGGCAACAAGGGATAGCATAATACTTCAGGATGAATAACCTTGATTATCATTTCTGTTAGAAAACTCTTCTGTTGGGAAAGAGTGCGTTTGCAGTTTTAAGGACGTGAGATATGGTATTGCGTAGATTCAACGATGCTTAGTATATTGTTTATTAAATTTCTTACCATTTTTGACGTTTATTTTGAAATGAATCGACCCAAAAATGACGCGAATACTCACTGTATTTAAGGAGTTTTTGGGGAAGAGTCACTTCAAAAGAAATACTCAAAAACGCTAAGAAACTTATTTGACAGTGTACTTAGAAGGGTAAATCGTTGAACTCTCCTACCGCAGGTTCATCGGAAGCAGAGGGGAAAGACCCTGCATTTTCCGGCTGTGATGGAGGTGGATTATCGGGCTTTTGCTGTTCGCTTACCTTCTGAACGCGCCAAGCATTTAGGTTGGTAAAATAACTCACTTCACCTTTCGGACTTGTATATTCACGACCTCTGAGATTGAATGATACCGTCATTATATCGCCTACTTCAAAAGGGTCTAAGACAGATACTTTGTCTTGCACCAATTGAAATTTGATATGTTGTGGGTACATTCCGTCTTCAACCTCCAATACGAATTCACGTTTTGTGAAACGATCGGTGACTTTGACAGCATCGTTTTTTACATACAGTTTTCCGCTTACTTCAAATGACATTCTTTGCCCGGTTTTGTAGGATAAAGGAGTGATACCAATACGGTGAGAAGGACTTAATTGATGGTGGGGTAGTAACCTTTAAATTAGATATAGTTATTTTCCATCAGGAGATAAGTTGCCGGCTCGTTCATAGTTGGCTTTTGTATTCCTACAAAGGTAAGTAATTGACATTCGCAAAACAACAATTGACGAAAAAAAATCAATACTTCATTAATAATTTTTCATTCAGATGACCATTTAAACATAAAAGCCATATCATAAGAAGGGTTTTAATTTACATTTTCCTAAAAATAAAAGAACCTACCGGACTTGTTCCGGTAGGTTACACACTAATTAAAACCATCTATCTATTTCTTAAAAGCTATATTAGCTTGATATTCATTTATTGAAGGAGTGTTTATATCTTTCAATTGATAATACAAAGTTAAGGGGAGGGAAGAGATAAAAAAAAGGAAAAAAAATACGTTTTCTAATGCAGTATTGTCTTAATGTGTTAGTGGCGTGTCGGTATTTTGGCTGTAAGTGTCTTGCCGCTTCAGAGAATGGTGAATTTATTTTTTGGTACATTCGTTCAATGCTACTACCAATTCATAGACAGTTGTACAAGGATTTTGATCGCAGTAGATTTTATCTTGATGTGATTCGTGTAGGCGAGTGGCATTTTGAATAGCCTGTGGTTGATATTGCAATAATAAATGGTACAGACTTCGGGCAAATTCTGTGGTTTTACCGTGTTTTTCGTAGTTCTGCCCGAGTTTTTGGGTGAGTATTTCGTAATATTCGTACCGCGTCAATGCACTTTCTTGATATTGATAATGTAGTACCAACCAAAGCTCAAAAACATCATTGGAGTAAGCAACTTTCAAGTCGTGATGTTGTGCTAATTCTATGGCTTTATCGAAATCTTCTCGTTCTCCTTCTTCACCTATAGTATCAAAATCAAATACGCACCACAACTGCCTGTCTTTATCATAATCTGCTTGTCCTTTCAGAAATTCATCTTTTTTCAACAGCTCAATAACTTTCTCAATTAATGACGTTCTACTTCTCCCCAAACCGATTGCAAATACCTGTGTTTCAGTATTTACCAGAAAACTTTTGAAGTATTCCGGTTCGGTATTTTCGCCTTCGCAGTAGATACGAAACAGGTTGCGGATCTTGCGTTCGCGGCGTTCACGCTTGGTGGTGAGTTGGCGTTTCCCCCACGGCGTTTTCCTGTCTGTTTTTTTGAGTGGCTTCATAAAGCTTCTTCAAATAGTGTTTCAAAATCACCCACAAAAGGTATTGCGCCGTATTTACCTTTGATATAGTCTTTTTCGTAAGAAGCATCGTTTCTTACGCCCTTAAAATCGTAGAGTGAGTACAATTCCGTTTCGTTTTTTTTGTTTTTTTCTGTGAAAAATATTTGGTCGCGGCGGAGCAAGTTGGCATCTAATAAATTGGTATCGTGGGTGGCGAAAATGAGTTGTGCACCTTTTTTATTTAACTTAGAAGAATGGAACATTTCGACAATTTTTTTGGCGAGGATCGGGTGGAGGCTCGCTTCAAATTCGTCTAAAACAATTGTTAACCCACTTTCTAATGCTAAAATAACTAATCCAATTATCTTAAAAAAATTTCTTGTGCCTTGCGATTCGTGATTTCTCATCGACATTAATACATCCCTATTATTTCCATTTTCATCAGTTATACTTCTAACAATAAATATGTCTGTTTCGTCAGAATCTTCTACTAATATTTCCTTGATGCCAAAATCAGCCGTATTTAAGAGTTTTAAAATTTCGCTCTTATAATGACTTTGTTTTAATAATTTCAATGTTAAGGATTGTTTATATTTTGACATTATTTTATTTACATTATCAACAAACAATAAATCAAAATGATTTTTTATTTCTTTTGAAATAATCCCATTGAAAGCATGAGAGACATTGAGAAATAAATTAGTAGGACTTGTTTTATTCTCCAATCCTTTTCCTTCTTTAAATTGATTTTCGTTGATTTTGATATTATCCAATTCTCGTGTGAAATAATAAACTTCGTTTTTATCGGCTATACCAAATAACCACTCACTTAAAACTCTCGTCTCATTAAATTCAAAACCATAACGATACCTTTTGTTATTAAAAATAAATTGTATTTGAAAAAATATAGGAATTGAATTCGAATTTTGGTGAAATATGTAAGGTTTATAAAATCTTTGAACCATCTCATCGTCATTCATGGATTTATTTATAAACAATGACATATAGAGTATAGCAAGTATCAAATTACTCTTCCCACTCCCATTCGCTCCATAAATCGCTGCGCTTTTCAGCAAAGATAATTTGTTAGTTACTTGAATAACATTATCTTTATCCAATTGCGAATTTTTAGATTTGAGCGGAGCAGCTACCATACTCAAAGTTTGCATCTCCTTGATAGACCTAAAATTTTGAACGCTAAATTCGATTATCATTTTATCGTATTTGTGAAATTTTCTCAAATATACATATTTTTATCCTAAAAAACACGTTTTTATATTACATTCTTGATGAAAAAGAAGGTTTTTGCAAAGCAAAAAACCGGAATAACAATTTGGCAGTCACACAATCACAACAATCTAAACCTATGCACCTATCCGACATACTCACCCACCTCGGCGAAGACCGCGAACAATACTTCAATGCCGTTTCGCCACCGGTCATTCAGAGTAGCAATTTTGTATTTGACAGCATCGCAGATTTTCGCCGTAAATTTGCCAACGAAAGCGCACACCATATATATACACGCGGTAATAATCCGACGGTCAAAATTCTCCGTCAGAAAATAGCTGCCTTGGAAAGTGCAGAAGATGCCCTCGTTGTTGACCTGTCTTTCGCTTTGCGAAAAAAACATACTATTGATACTTCAGTACATCAGCATACCAACACGTCAGCACATCCCCCACTCGTGACATTTTATTTGATATTAATTTTTCTGAAATTCTATTATATTTTCTTTTTTTTCCGTACATTTATTCTCCCAAAATAAAATAGCGTTTGTCGATAGGTAGTCAGTTTATTGTGGATGAACGATTAGAAACCATGCATAAAAATCGGCATAAGATATAGCGAGATAAATAAAAGATACTATGGTAAAAACAACAAGAAGTCCAAAAGAGGCATTGAGTGAATATTTTGGTTTTGATAGTTTCAAAGGCACACAAGAACCAATCATAGAAAGCGTGTTGAACGGCAAAGATACTTTCGTCATTATGCCTACCGGCGGTGGCAAATCATTATGTTATCAATTGCCTGCACTGATGATGGGAGGAACGGCACTTGTGATATCTCCGCTCATTGCCCTAATGAAAAATCAAGTGGACTCTATACGCTCACATAGTCAGTCTGATGATGTCGCGCATTTCCTCAATTCGTCATTAAGTAAAGTACAAATCAGAGCAGTTAAAAAAGCCATAGAAAGCGGTGTGACCAAACTGCTATATGTAGCACCCGAAACACTTACCAAACAAGAAAATATAGAATTTTTTAGCAAGACCGATATTTCATTTGTAGCAGTGGACGAGGCGCATTGTATCTCCGAATGGGGACACGATTTTCGTCCCGAATATCGTCGTATTCGGCAAATGATAGATGAAATCAATGCCGACATCCCAATCATTGCATTGACAGCTACGGCTACCCCAAAAGTAAAAACTGATATTGTTAAAAACCTTCGCATGAGGGATGAAAACATCTTTATCTCTTCCTTTAATCGCGACAATTTATATTATGAAGTACGCCCAAAAGGAAGAAAAGAAGATGCTGCAAAAAATATCGTCCAATTTATCCAACAACATCTCGGAAAGTCAGGCATTATATACGTCCAAAGTCGTAAATCTACCGAAGACCTCGCCCGACTTTTGAACGTAAACGGCATAAAAGCAGCACCTTACCACGCCGGGTTGGATGCCAAAACACGCAGTAGAACACAGGATAATTTTTTGATGGAAGATATCGACGTAATTGCTGCGACGATAGCTTTTGGAATGGGCATTGACAAGCCTGACGTTCGCTTTGTTATACATTATGATATTCCAAAAAGTATTGAGAACTATTATCAAGAAACAGGACGTGCCGGCAGGGATGGTTTGGAAGGAATTTGTGTAGCCTATTATTCGTATAAAGACATACAAAGACTCGAAAAATTCTTGCGAGATAAACCCGCAGCCGAGCGCGAAATGGGCGCGCAACTCATGGATGAAATGACCGCCTATTCTGAGACGGGAACTTGTCGCAGACAGTTTTTATTACATTATTTTGGAGAGCATTATGAGCGAGCCGATTGCCATGAAATGTGCGATAATTGTCGTCATCCTAAAGAACTCAGAGATGTCCAAAATGAAATGAAAAACGCCATAGAAGCCATCCTTCAATTAAATGAAAATAATCGAATCAGACCTATTATTGATTTTCTGACCGGTAAGACGACGAAGGAAATCATGGATTATGGATTAAATAAACTGTCCTTTTATGGCGTGGGCAAAGAGGAAGACGAGCATTTTTGGAACTCCGTTATACGACAAGGTTTATTGACCAATTTGCTCCTCAAAGAAATTGAAAATTATGGAATTCTGAAAGTGACGGAAGCAGGTCACGCCTTCGTCAAATCCCCTCAGAAATATGAAATTCCCATGAATCACAACCACGCAGCACTTGCGGCTGCCGACCTTGCTTATGCTGAGGCTTCTGCCAAATCTGCTTCCCTTGACCCCACTTTACTTAAAATGCTCAGAGACCTCCGCAAGGAGGTTGCCAAAGAAAAAGATGTACCGCCATTTATCGTTTTTCAAGACCCTTCTTTGGAAGATATGGCGACCCATTATCCCAAAAATATGGAGGAAATGGCAAACATTTCTGGAGTCACGAAAGGTAAGGCTACGCGCTACGGACGCAAATTTGTAGAAGTCATCGCGAAGTATGTTGAAGAGAATGACATTGATCGTCCGCATGATTTTGTTGTCAAATCTATACCCAATAAGTCCAGCCAAAAAGTGGCTATTATTCAAAGTATTGACCGGAAAATACCGCTCGAAGACATCGCCCGTACAGCTCGCATGAACATGGAAGAACTCATGCACGAACTCGAAATGATCGTCAATTCAGGTACAAAACTTGACCTGAATTATTACATTGAAGATAATGTCGATGAATATTCAAGGGAAGATATACACGATTATTTTATGGAAGCCGAAACCGATTCTATCAACGATGCTTACGCCGAATTAAAAGACGATGACATCACATTGGAAGAAATACAATTGATGCGACTTAAGTTTATTTCGGATTTGGCGAATTAAAACATATTTCATTTTTTGAACCACTAAGGTGTTGTTTATCAGAGCCTTAGTGGTTTTTAGTCTCTTCTTAATTTATTAAACGCCACTAACTTTCATTTTAGGTCATTTAATTTAATATCTTGAAGAGTCTTCTTGCCTTGATATAATAATTTTGTAATATTTAATTCAATAACAGTAAATTTCTCCTTTGTAATTAGTGCTTCAAAATAAGAAACTCTTTTATTATCTATCCATGCCCATGCTACTAATGTAAAATTCCATAAATCAGAATTTACTCCATCTACTTCAAATGTTGGTTGGATTAAAATTGCCTTTCTTATCCCATTATTTTCCCAATCAATTCTCCTTTCCTCAAATGTACGTAAGGCTTTGGGGGCATCCGGTCTATCTTTAGAAATTACTCCATCAATCTCTTGACTTACTTTTATTATTGATGGTTCTATTTTTTCAAAACGATTCATTTTTTCCTGTTTTCAATAAGAAGAATGGAGTTTGCTTCTTGAAGTTCTTTCAAGTTGCGATTTATCGCAGTTTGAGTTAATTATGCCCAAAAATTTTCAAAGCATTATCAGTAGTCACCTCCGCTATTTCTTCCAATGACATATCTTTTACTTCAGCAAGTCGATTGGCAACGATACTAATATAAGCACTTTCATTTCGTTTGCCACGATGCGGAACGGGAGAAAGGTAAGGTGCGTCCGTTTCGAGGACAAGATGTTCGAGCGGAACGTCTTTGATGACTGCGCCGAGATTAGCTTTTTTGAAGGTCAGCACACCACCCAAGCCCATATAAAATTCCAAATCCATAATCGCCTGTGCTTGTTCGAGCGTACCGCCAAAGCAGTGAAAAATTCCTTGCAGTCGTTCATCCTTTTCTTGCTTGACCAAATCAATCAAAATATCTAAGGAATCCCGAGCATGTATCACGATAGGTACGCGCAATTCCTTCGCCCAATTGAGTTGAGTGATAAAGGCTTTCTTTTGTTCTTCCAAAAAGGTTTTATCCCAATACAAATCAATTCCGATTTCGCCTACGGCGCAAAAAGAACGTTTGCCGAGCCACTCTTCGGCAGCAGCGAGTTCGACTTCATAATCCGCCTTGATAGAACAAGGATGTATGCCCATCATCGCAAAGCATTGATCGGGGTGCGCGGCTTCGAGTTCGAGCATTGCAGCAATTGACCCCTTGTCTATATTTGGTAAATAAAATCGCGTAATTCCTTGTTTGTTAGCACGTTGAAGCATCACGTCGCGGTCATCATCGAACTGCTTGGCGTATAAGTGAGCATGTGTATCTGTGAGCATGTTTTGTGATTATTGATAATTATTAACTACAAGGACACGAAACCAAATTAACTCCGTCATTCGACGAGACAAGCGTGAAAGAAAATGAAGATTTCGAAGGAAATTCTTTATCAAATTTTGTGTTCTTCTACGTCTGTTTTGTTTTAGTGCGCTTTGTGTCCTTCGTGGTAAATAGTTCTATTATTGATTAATCAAGTTCCGAAATTCGGCTTTCACGTCGCGGAAGCCGTCGGAAAGGTAGGCAAAGTTACCGTTTTTATCAATGATATTATAAACCGGAAGCGAACCCGCATCATAAGTATTCAAAATCGAACTGTCTTTACTCAACAAATTGATACCGGGCATATTGATTCGTGACATCGTAGATTTCCAGACATTCGGGTCGCGATCGACCGAAACATTAATCAAAACCACGCCCATCGCAGCAAGTTCTTTTCGCATAGATTCGGATTTTTGAAAACCGCTCAGACAGGGTTTGCACCAAGTTGCCCAAAAGCTAAGATAGATTACTTTTCCTTTAAAATCATTTAGTGAAACCATACGCCCATTTTCGTCTGGCAAGGTAAAATCAGGAGCAGCTCCATCTTCATTAAATTGCATTCGTTCACCAAAAAGAATATCCAATTTATCCGTATATTCAGGATAAGGATTAGACTTTTTGAAAGCCGTGTATTTGCGCGAAATGATTTCGGTTTGTCCATAACGGAAGGTATTATAAAATAATTTACTCATCATAAATGCGCGTACTTTTCCATTCAAACCGCCTTCGATTACCTCGTAATATTCAAATTCCTCGCCTTCGGGATTCTTGTTGACTGACAAGTGATTAACGTAAGTATAAGCTGTCAAAGCATCCGTGTAAAAAGAGTATTTCAGCAAATTCGCATCATTCAGATTGAGACCGCTAACAATAGATTTAGCTTGTCGTTTGGCATCGGCGGGTGTACTTTGGTACTTATTAGCAATAAGGTGAATGAGTTTGTAAGTTGCCGTTTCGTAGTTGATTTTATTTTTTAAAAAATTACTGCCTTCGGCAATAGTGAGTTTGTCTTTTTTGACTTGGTCAAGCATGGCAAAATAATCACTTTGAGTCTGATATTCAGCCTGTTGGGTCAGGCTTTCGTCCAAATGTAAAGGCAAAAATGTGTTTGAATATGTCGTATTCGGAAAACCCGCCGGATAGAGCCTTTGCAATTCCAAAAAAGCACGATTGCTCGCTGCGCCCGTCACCGAGAGCGAACCAAGCACATCATAGCCATTAAAGGTGATGACAGGCGCGTCCGTAGGTCGCACGATAAGCTGAAATATCGCCGCTTCGTAGCGCACAGTCAGCACTTCTTCTTTGTCAATATTTAATACAAAACTGGTCTGATTGCCAGTACGAAGATTGAACATATATCCGCGTTCTTCACCCGACAAAACATCATCTAAAATACTGACAGAGAGACTCGTAGCAGTCGGATTATTGATTTGAACACTAAAGGTGACTTCCTTTGCACTCAATTGAAATGTAAGCAACAACAATAGGGGTAGGAGTAAATATTTGATGGTATCCATATTTTTTATTTTGATAACAAAAAAGAGACACCAAGTCTGTTAATCACCACTTAGTGTTTTCTTTCTTTTAAATAAAAAACCATACCGAGTTGTTCGTTTGTTTGACCTTCTGCCCAATTAAAAAGCAAAAAAGCGTATCTTGGCTTGAATGATCACGAAGGTTTTGGAAATAGCATACCTGATCAAATTTTTTTAAAATCGATTTGAGATTTTAAAACATACTCTTATAATAAGTGGTTAAGTAATAGTAGCGATTTTTTTATGCTAAACACATACCGTAACTTTGTCGAAATATTTTTTTTGAACCACAAAGCACACGAAGAACACGCAGGTCGAACTAATGCAAAAGAACACAAAAAATCATATTATTTGACAATGTACTAAGTCTATCTCTGCGTTAATTCGACTTTCGTGTTCTTGGTGTCCTTCGTGGTTCAAATTATTTAAATAAATTATGTCAAGAAGAGGAGACGCACCCAAAGAAGAACTGCCAAAAGGAAAAATGAACCGCGAAAGTTTCAACGAGGCACTTCAGGTGTTAAAATTTATTGCACCCTATAAATGGTACTTCATTGGTGGCTTAATCTTGCTCGTATTGGGTGGAAGTACCTTTGTTTTTGTACCGAAAATCATCGGCGAGATGGGCAATGTGGCTACCAGACAGTCAAGTTGGCCCCTCACGCTTGGGCAATTGGGTTTGTTATTGGGTGGCTTGGCGATATTGCAGTCGCTGATGTCTTTCGTGCAAATTATTTTGTTTACCAAAGTCAGCGAATCGGGCATGGCAGACCTCCGTACTGCCGTTTTTCAAAAACTCATCACGCTACCCATTCCTTACTACGACGAGCGGCGGGTGGGCGAAATGACGAGTCGTATCACCAATGACGTTTCCACGCTTTCCAGCCTGTTTTCTTTTACGTTGGCGCAATTTGTACGGCAAATTGTTACGCTTATCGGGTCTATTATTATGATTGGTTTGATGTCGTGGAAACTGTCCTTGATTATGCTTTCTACTTTACCACTGATTGTCCTGCTCGTGCGCTTCGTCGGCGGACGTGTTCGCAAACTCTCCAAAGCCCGTCAGGATGTCCTTGCTAAAAGTAATGTCATTGTCGAAGAAAATCTACATTCGATACAAATCGTAAAGGCTTTCGTGAATGAATTTTTTGAGAAAAACCGCTACGGCGGAATGGTGCAAAACGTAGTCAATGCGAGTATGAAACTCGCCTTTGCACGCGGCGGATTGGTGGTGATTATCTTTGGAATGTTGTTTGGTTCGCTATTTTTTGTGGTGTATATGGGCATGGTGATGGTGCAAAATGGCGGCTTATCGCT
>Ga0209187_1000581_pt1 | contig 58400 bp, 52 predicted proteins | sample BantaG_FD_187430 | JGI IMG/M metagenome (GOLD analysis project Ga0209187, IMG submission 187430) | Marine algal microbial communities from Bantry Bay, Ireland - BantryBay_4 metaG (SPAdes) (version 2) | ecosystem: Host-associated > Algae > Red algae > Unclassified | place: Bantry Bay, Ireland...
TAAATCAACTCAATTAATAGTCAAAATAAAAATATATAAGAGCAATTCCGACTGCCATATCAGCTTGCGGAATAGTGGAAATGCTAATAAAGTGGAAAAACAAAATTATTAGTATGCGGATTTGAGGTCGTAGTATTTGAACATTCTATTCTTTATTAGCTAACATATTAGCTAACAACCTGTAAGCTCCTGGCACACCAGCAGGCAATTGCCTAAACCAAGAGTAGCCGGTATAAATAAATTGTCCTTCGCCGTATTCGGCATATAATAAACCGCCATTGCGGGCTGGCTCGTTAGGGTCGTGGCAACTCAACAAGGCGGTATAGTTGCTGTCCCATTTATTTGGGAAATATAAACCTCGTTCTTGTACCCAGTTTTCAAAATCAGCTTCAGTAATTTTGTTAGGATAATTCATTAAAGGATGATCGGCCTGTAAAATGGTCACTTCCGCATTTTCATCGGTAACCCTGTCGCGAGAAAATTGTATTGGATAAGGCCCAATATTTTCCATTATTAATTTATGATTAGTATTGTATTGAACAATAACATTGCCACCTTGTTTTACATAATTCATTAAAGCATTGTGTTTAAATTGTAAACTGTTTCTTACATTAAATGCTCTAATGCCAATCATAACAGCATCAAATTGTTTTAAATTTTCAGTTGTAATTTGCGCATCTTCTAATAAAGTTACCGTATAACCAATTTGGGCTATATGCTGCGGAACTACATCGCCGGCACCCATTATGTAAGCAATGTTTTTTCCATTGGTTTTTAAATTAACACGTACGATTTTTGCTTTTGCTGGCAACAATACAATTTGTCTCGGTATGTGGCTGTATTCAATTTTATTATACGATCGATCGTGCTTTTTCCCATTTATTTCAATTGAAGCACTTAACTCTGCTGTGCTCTGTTTGTTGGGTGGTGTTAATTCAAATGTATAATTTTGAGTAGCTCCTTTTTTATCAATGTCAACTTCAATTTGTTTAGGGTTTATATTCCATCCTTCGGCAATCTTTAATTTTAAAATTCCTTTTAAGCTTTCTTGCTCGCTTCTAACTTTCACATTAATTTGCTGCGCTTCATCATTACTAAATAAAAATACTTTTGAAGAAAGATTAACCATAACAGGCGGCACAATTTCAAATGGGTGAATCACTTCACCTACAACTGTATCAGTATATTTTTGAGTAACTGGTTTTTCAATAACAATAGAAGTACCCATTATATTTAAATGAAACTGAACTCTTAATGGGTGTGGTGTTTCTGGTAAACCAATCAACATTTGATTGTCAACTTTGTAGCTACCTAGTGTGGCCTCCTCTTTTAGCCAATAAGCATTACTAAGTTGTGCATTTTCAGAAATATAGAATTGATATGCTTCAACAAAAGCCTGGTTAAATTTTAATTGATGTTGTAATAGCTTATCTCTTGATAAATTCATTTCATTGCTAAAAGTAATTTTAGTTAAATTAATATTTACTGCACTTCTGTTTATAGCCTCAATATTAATTGCTAATGAATCGCCAGGGCAGGCGCTACTTTCAACAGTTGTAGCATCTAAAAATAAACCAGCACAACTAATAATTATGTTTTCTATTTCTTTGAGCTTTGTAGTTTTCCAATAATTTTCATTAGGTAATTCTTGTATTAATTCAAACGCTTCAATAAGTTTTTCCACACTTTCAGAAGGATTAGTAAAATTAAAACCAGCTTCTACTTGCTGTAGTATATCTCCAATTTGGGAGCCGCCTTCAATTCTACTCCAGGTTGTGTTTATTCCCGAAAATATATCTGTTTTGTTTTTTGGCTCGCCCTTTAACAATTCTAAATACTCAATTTTTGTTCCTCTTGTTGGTGTTGTACCCATTCCCTGGCATTGATGTTCACTCCGCGAAGCAGCCGAAATTTCTGTGTTAGATTGGCCCAGGGTTGGGTAATAAGTGCCGGCATCAATGGTATAAAAATTTTCTTTTGCCGTTTCAAATTCGCTCTTATCTTTATAAAAGCTCTCAGCAGTATTAAAAAAAAAATATTGTGTTTTGTGGGTATCAACTATATCTAAATGATTTGGAAAGGCAGTTTCATCAGCAGCTAAGTTAAAAGCTTCTAATGATAAGCGAGATGCAGCGGTGTGATGGCCGTGAGTTGTGCCAGGGTTTCTATGATCAAATCGATTGATAATAATATCGGGTCTAAAATTTCGGATTACCCAAACTACGTCTTCCATAATTTTTTCTTTGCCCCAAATGGTCAATGCTTCGTATGGGTTTTTAGAAAAACCAAAATCATTAGCTCTCGAAAAATATTGCTCTGCACCATCAATTCTTCTGGCAGCCAGCATTTCTTCCGTTCTAATTACACCCAATAATTCTCGCAACTCCGTACCAATTATGTTTTGCCCACCATCGCCACGAGTAAGCGATAAGTAAGCAGTTCTGGCATGTACTTCATTTTCTAAATAAGCTAACATGCTATTGTTCTCATCATCAGGATGCGCGGCAACATATAACACCGACCCCAAAAAATTCAGTTTTTTAATATCATTGTAAATATCGGTGGTACTTTTAGGCGCAATGCTTTGTGCAGTAATATTAATTGATAAAAAACAACAAATACTAATAATGAAATTTTGAAACATAATTTGACTTTTGAATAGCTGCAAAATAAAGCAATTTATTTTCACATTAAAGATTGATTTTTTTTGATGAGCATTAGTAGGTTCATATTATTTATATTATGAAATTTATTTATAATTTATATTGCATAATTTAAAAGCAAACCATAGTACCTGTAAAAGGTAAAAGCTATATTATTTAATATATTGCAGCAACATTATAAATAGTGTTTATTACTTTTAACCAAAATATAAGATCTTAATACTTTAACCAATGGCATTTATTACATTTTTATTATTTACATCTTTAGTGGCAATAGCTTCTTATTTTATTGCCGGCAAAGCAGAACAAACTAACGATAGTTATTTTTTGGGTGGCAGAAGTTTAACAGCAGGCGTAATTGCCGGCTCTTTATTGCTTACTAACTTATCTACCGAGCAAATTGTTGGCTTAAACGGCCAATCGTACACCGAGGGTATTTTGGTAATGTGTTGGGAAACCCTTGCTGCAATAGCAATGGTAATTACTGCATTGTTTTTATTACCTCGTTATTTAAAAGGTGGTTTAACAACAGTACCTCAATTTTTAGAAAAACGATACGACACCGTTACTAAAACTATTGCTTCTGGTTTGTTTTTATCGGGTTATGCAATTGTGTTTTTACCCATCGTATTATATTCTGGTTCTCTGGCTTTGGTTACTATGTTTGATGTGCCTGCTAATTTTGGTATTTCGCACAATTTGGCCATTTGGCTAAGTGTTTGGACAATCGGTATTATTGGTTCTATTTATGCTATTTCAGGTGGTTTAAGAGCTGTAGCAATTTCTGATAGTATTAACGCAGTTGGTTTACTTATAGGTGGTATTATGATTACCGTTTTAGGTTTAAACTATATTGGTGATGGTTCTGCACTTGCAGGTTTATCTAATTTATATAATGATGCGCCCGATCGATTTAATGCCATTGGTGGCTCCGATGCTTCTGTACCTTTTGCAACTATTTTTACGGGTATGATGTTGGTTCAATTATTTTATTGGGGAACCAACCAAGCCATTATACAAAGAGCCTTAGGGGCAAAAAGTTTAAAAGAGGGGCAAAAAGGGTTGTTAATAGCTGCCTTCTTTAAAATATTAGGCCCGTTAATTTTAGTTATTCCTGGTATGATCGCTTTTTACATTTTTAAAGGTGAATTAGAAATTGCAGATCAAGCATATCCCAAATTAGTAAAAACCGTTTTACCTACGGCCTTAGTTGGCTTTTTCGCAGCTGTGCTTTTTGGTGCAATACTTAGTTCTTTTAATAGTGCGCTTAATAGTTCAGTCACCTTATTTGGTTTAGATATTTACAAACAACACATTAATAAAGATGCCACAGAAGCCCAGGTAGTTAAATATGGAAAACGTTTTGGTATTTTATTAGCCTTTTTTGCTATGTTTATTGCGCCTTTTATTGCTAATGCGCCAGCTGGTTTATTTAGTTATTTACAAGAAGTAAACGGTTGTTATAGCATACCTATTTTAACCATAATAGTAGTGGGTTATTTAACTAAATATATTCCGGCAATAGCCGCCAAAATTGCAATTATTTTAGGAGCAGTTCTTTATTTTATCAGTCAATTTGTTTTAAAGGGTTATTTTGTTAAAAAAGCACTTGTGGAGGCAAAAGCTAATGGCATTACAGATATTACTGAACTGGATATGATAGAAAAATTAGCCTACCCACACTTTTTACACGTAATGGCTATTTTATTTATAATGAATATATTAATAATGGTTGTTATTGGTATGATAAAACCGCGACAAAAAGCTTTTAAATTAGCTTATACAGAACAAGTAGATATTGAACCATATCGATTTGTAAAACCAATTGGCTTAGCAATAGTTATTGTTGTTATTGCTTCTTATGTTATATTTTCATAGTAATTTTTATATAAATAAATTAAAATATTATGTTTAACTTAAAATCAAGTTACCTAATTTTAATAGCTACTCTTTTTTGCACAGGTTGCATGGTAGCCCAAGTTGAAACTACTAAAATGCCAGCAATAGAAAAGCCGACAAGCAAAAATTTTGTAGAGAGCTTACTTTCTAAAATGACTTTAGAAGAGAAGGTAGGACAAATGAATTTATACAATGGTTTTTTTGATATTACTGGTCCTGCACCTGTAGAAGGCGATCAAAAGTATAAATACGAAAACATTAAAACGGGTAAAGTTGGTGGAATGTTAAACGTAAAAGGCATAAAAGATGTGCGTAAATACCAACAATTAGCAGTTGATAATTCTCGCTTGGGTATTCCTTTAATTTTTGGTTTTGATGTAATACACGGCTATCGAACTATATTTCCTATTCCTTTAGCGGAAGCCGCCAGTTGGGATTTAGAGGCCATTGAACTTTCTGCCCGTGTTAGCGCTGCCGAAGCATCTGCAGCTGGTTTAAACTGGACTTTCGCACCAATGGTTGATATTAGCCGAGATGCCCGCTGGGGAAGAGGAATGGAAGGAGCTGGAGAAGATCCGTATTTAGGCAGCTTAATAGCTGTTGCAAGAGTAAAAGGTTTTCAAGGGGATGATTTATCGAAAGCCAACACTATTGCAGCGTGCACTAAACATTTTGCAGGCTATGGTTTTACCGAAGATGGTAAAGATTATAATACTGCCGATGTAGGTACTTCAACTTTGCACAACATTATTTTGCCACCTTTTAAAGCTACTGTTGATGCTGGTGTAGCTACTTTTATGAACAGTTTTAATGAGCTAAATGGCATACCAGCTACCGGCGATACTTATTTGCAAAGAGACATTTTAAAAGACAAATGGAATTTTGATGGTTTTATGGTTTCTGATTGGGGTTCTATTACCGAAATGACTGCTCACGGATTTGCTAAAGATGGAGAAGCGGCTTCAAAAATTGCTGTCAATGCTGGTAGCGATATGGATATGGAATCGCATCTTTACATAAAACATTTACTAAATTTGGTAGAAGCTGGCGAAGTAGAAGAAGCTACTATTGATGATGCCGTAAAACGCATCTTAACCATAAAATATAAATTAGGTTTATTTGATGATCCATATAAATATTGCAATGCAGAAATAGAAAAATCTGAAATTTATAAACCTGAAAACTTAGAAGCGGCTTTAGAGGTTGCTAAAAAATCGATGGTATTATTGAAAAACGAAAACAACATCTTACCATTAAAAAAGACTGGACAAAAGATTGCCTTGATTGGCCAATTGGCAGAAAGCAAAAATAGTTTATTGGGCAATTGGCGAGGCGATGCCGTTGCTAATTCTGCAGTTTCAGTTTTAGAAGGATTAGAAAAATATACCGACAACGAAGTTACTTTTGAAACTGGTGTAGCATTTTACAAAGGCCGTGAAGAATTTGTGTTTGAGTTGGATATTGATAATGAAAACGAAGTTGATATAGCAGCGGCAGTAGAAGCCGCAAAAGATGCAGATGTTGTTGTAATGGTATTAGGCGAACATGGTTTACAAACAGGCGAGGGTAGAAGTAGAGCAAATATTGATTTACCAGGCAAGCAACAAAAATTATTAGAAAAAGTATTTGCTGTAAATAAAAATGTTGTTTTAGTATTAATGAGCGGTAGACCTTTAGCAATTAATTGGGCTGAGGAAAATGTACCTGCAATTGTGCAAGCCTGGCAGCCAGGTTCAAAAGGTGGTGATGCGGTTGCACAGGTTTTGTATGGCGATTATAACCCATCTGGTAAATTGCCAGTTACCTTCCCAAAAAGTGGTGGACAAGTACCTATCTACTACAATCATAAAAACACAGGTCGCCCAGGGCCAATGACAGATTTAGTTTTCTGGGCACATTTTACGGATGAAACAAACGCACCACTTTATCCTTTTGGTTTTGGATTGAGCTATGCCACTTTTGAATACAGTAATTTAAAAACTACTAAAACAGAGGAAGGATTTACCGTAAGCGCAACAGTTAAAAATACAAGTGAGCTTAGTGGTGAAGAAGTTGTGCAGTTGTACATTAGAGATCATTTTGCATCAGTAACCCGCCCAGTAAAAGAGCTAAAAGGTTTTGATAAGATAACTTTAAAAGCAGGAGAAATGAAGACAGTTGAGTTTCAGTTAACAGAAAAAGAGCTTGGTTTTTTTGATAATACGGGCAAATTTGTTGTTGAAGCTGGTATGTTTGATGTAATGATAGGCGGTAATTCCGTTGATGTGTTGAAAGCTGAAATTGAATTGGGGAAATAGTTTTGGGGGCATTTGAAGGTGTTGAAGAAATTCTTTGAGCACGTTTACACAAACTTTAGGATACTACCTTTTATTTTGCGGAGCTACCCATTGCCCAATAGCTGCTCCAAAGCATACATATCCATAATGTAGACCTCGCGGGGTTTGCTGCCTTGTGCAGGTCCAACAATACCAGTCATTTCTAATTGATCCATAATTCTGCCAGCACGGTTGTAACCCAATTTCATTTTACGTTGTATTAAAGAAGTACTGCCACTTTGGTGAGTAACAATTAGGCGAGCGGCATCATCAAACAAATCATCTCTATCTTGCACTCTAATTTCCCCTTTAATAGCAGCTTCTTCTTCACTTAAATATTCTGGTAATAGAAAGGCCTCAGGATAACCTCTTTGTGAGCCAACAAATTCTGCAATGCGTTCTACTTCTGGTGTATCAACAAAGGCACATTGTAAACGTACAATTTCACTATTTATAGAAAGTAGCATATCACCTCTGCCAATTAATTGATCGGCTCCTCCAGTATCTAATATTGTTCTTGAATCTATTTTTGAGGTAACCTTAAAGGCAATTCTACCAGGGAAGTTGGCTTTAATAGTTCCAGTAATGATATTTACCGAAGGCCTTTGTGTAGCTACAATTAAATGAATACCAATAGCACGAGCCAACTGTGCCAATCGGGCGATAGGTAATTCTACTTCTTTGCCAGCAGTCATCATTAAATCGGCAAATTCATCAATTACTAAAACAATGTAAGGTAAATAGCGGTGACCATTATTAGGGTTTAATCTGCGTTTGGTAAATTTAGCATTGTATTCCTTAATGTTTTTGGCGGTCGCTTTTTTCAATAAATCGTAGCGCGCATCCATTTCCATACAAAGCGCATTTAAAGTCGTAACAACTTTTCGGGTATCAGTTATAATGGCTTCTTCCTCGTTTGGCAGTTTGGCTAAAAAATGATTTTCAATCATATTAAACAAACTCAATTCTACCTTTTTAGGATCTACCAAAACAAATTTTAATTGAGATGGATGCTTTTTATATAGCAAACTAACTAATATAGCGTTTAATCCAACCGATTTACCCTGGCCAGTTGCACCAGCAATTAATAAATGCGGTAGCCTTGCCAAATCGGTAACATATACTTCATTAGAAATGGTTTTGCCCAAAGCTATAGGCAACTCGTATTTAGAACTTTGAAATTTATCTGATGCAATAACGGTATGCATAGATACAATTTGTTTCTTTTTATTAGGCACTTCAATACCAATAGTACCACGGCCAGGCATTGGTGCAATAATTCTAATACCTAAAGCCGAAAGACTCAAAGCAATATCATCTTCCAAGTTTTTAATTCGGGAAATTTTTACGCCTGGTGCCGGAACTATTTCGTATAAAGTAACCGTGGGCCCAACTGTTGCTTTTATTTTTGTAATCTGTATTTTATAATTAAGTAAAGTTTCAATAATTTGATCTTTATACTGATCTAACTGTTCACGATCAATCGTAATTTCATCCTTACCATATTCTTCTAATAAGCTAATTTCAGGAAACCTATAATCTCCTAAATCTTTGGTTGGGTCATAAATAGTATCTATGGTTAAGTGTGTGCCTTTTTCGTTAATGGCAGATTTTTTTAGTTCTAAATCAATAGGTTCTTCTTGTTTTTTTATCAATTCTGGAAAAGGTAAGGCTACATCTTCTTCAATAATTAATGTTTTCGGATCTCCATTGCCGTTAGCAGATCTTTCTTCATCTTCATTTAATATTTCTAACGACAACGATTCATTAACATCTAACAAGTTGCCTTTACGAGCTGGTCGTACAGGCTTTTGAGGTGTTACTGTTTTAAACTCATAAGTATTACCTTTAATGGGTTGGTTTATTGCAGCAGCTGGTTTAAGTGTTGAAGATAGCTTAGATTTTATCCAGCTAAAATCTATAAATTTTAAATTTGGCTTTTTAAAGTTGAACGATGGAAAGTCGAAATCGACATTTATATTAAAGGTGAAAAAGCCAACTACAAATAATATGCATATTAACAATGCTAATGTACCAAACTGACCTACAAAACTATTTAGCCACATTACAATAGTTTTACCAAAACCACCACCATAGGCAAAAGCATTATTAAAATATAAAAAACCTAAAAAAACCGACAACCAACTCATTATAAAAATACCATATACCAGATATTTGTGAAAATGAACCGATTTTAATTTAAACAACAGTTTTAAAGAAGCTAACAGTATTAAAAATGGAATTATAAAACCTGCCAAACCAAACCAACAAAAAACTAATTGATGCGCCAATAAGCCACCTAATCTGCCCAGATTATTGTCTAACTCAGCTGTTGAGCTAAATACCTCTGACCAACTCATAGTAACAATTTTACTTTGATCGGCTTGCCAGGTATACAAATAAGAAATTAAGGCAATGAAGGTATAAACGGTAAGTAGCATTAAAATTGAGCCAGCTATTTTGGCCAATCGTCCATCCTTAACAAAAGCAAAATAGCTCTTTTTTCTCCTTTTAGATTTTAAGGGCCTTGCTTTATTACTTTTTTTTCTTGTTGAGCTCATTACTTACGGTTCATTTTTAATATAACATTTAAAGATAATGGTATTTCAATATAACAACTTTGTTTAGTAGTAAATGTTATCCATAATAAAAATGTTAACTGTCTATATTTTTGGAATAAAAAATATGCCAAACTGTTATTTACTATATAGTTGAACTACAGTTATTGTTTATTGTTAAGTTCAATTCAAAAATATATTCAATTCAAAAATTCAAATAAATAACAAAAGCACTTTGCCATAGTAAGCGTATTTTTTATTCCTATCAATTCACTTTAAACTTCCTTAATACAATAATTTAATTTGTTTAGCCTTTTTAACTAACTATAATAGTAACTTTGCCAACTTTAATAATTTAATCAATAAATGGATTTTTTGTTTAGTACCCTACAACTTTTAGCAGCGTTAACCATATTGGTTTTTATACACGAGTTAGGCCACTTTTTAGCGGCAAAAGCTTTTGGTATGAGGGTTGACAAATTTTATATATTTTTTGATGCTTGGGATAAAAAATTGTGGAGTACAAAAAGAGGAGGTACAGAATATGGTATTGGCTGGCTGCCACTTGGTGGTTATGTAAAAATTCATGGAATGATTGATGAATCGTTGGATAAAGAGCAATTTGAAAAAGAGCCGGCAGAAGACGAATTTAGATCAAAACCAGCTTGGCAACGCCTAATAGTAATGCTTGCAGGTGTTGTGTTTAATATAATATTAGGCTTAATCATTTTTACAATGATTTATAAAGTATATGTAAAAGATTACTTGCCTAATGAAAGTGTAAAAACAGGCATATACGCCCACCAATTAGCACAAGAGCAGGGTTTTGAAACAGGTGATAAAATAATAGCAGTAAATGATAAACCAGTAAAACGTTTTAATGATGCGGGCGGAATAACTACCTTAATTGGTTCGGTAGTAGATGTTGAGCGTAATGGACAAATGCAAAAAGTTGTGGTAAAAGATATTCCTTTTGAAGATTTTAGAAAGCCATTTTTTAGCCCAAACTTAAAGCAAAGTGTTTCGGTTGAAGAAGTAGTTGAAAATTCAAATGCGGCAAATGCAGGAGTTTTATCTGGAGATATTTTTAAAACGATTAATGGTGTTGAGATTTTTAACTTTGAGCATATAACAGATCTTCTGAATAAATTTAAAGGTGAAGAAATCAATATCACTTTACAACGTAATGAACAACCGCTTAATATTACAGCATTGGTTACAGATGATGGAACATTAGGTTTTATAACACCCAAATTAAATTACCGTGAGATATACAACTTTAAACCTTATAGCTTAAACGAAGCTTTTAACTATAGTATGGCCGATGGTTGGGAAACCGTTTATACCAACATTAAGGGCTTTGGCCGCATGGCACGTGGTGAAGAAAGTGTTCGTAAAAATATAAAAAGCCCTATTGGTATGATTACCTTTTTTCCAAGTGAATGGAACGGCTATGTTTTTTGGAAGTTAACTGGCTTAATTTCGTTTGTATTGGCTTTTATGAACCTTTTACCAATACCTGCTTTAGATGGCGGGCACGCTATATTTTTATTATGGGAAATGGTAACCCGCCGCAAACCAAGTGAAGGCTTTTTAATGAAAGCACAAGTAGTGGGTATGGTTTTGCTTTTAGCTTTTATGGTATTTGCGCTCGGTAATGATATTTTTAATTTAGTTTTTGGTGGTTAAATAATTTAACTTTAGTGCGCCCATACATTTTAACGGTAAAGCTTTTCTTAAGCTGTTAATAACCAATTTATTAGGTTAAATATATTGCAATTCTACTTGTCCTATTACTCACAAGTTTCAAAATTTGTTGTTATTTTAGAAATTCTACGATACTACTTTTGTATCAATTATTTTAATTTTTAAACAATAACAAATTTATAATGAAATATTTATCATCTCCAAAATTATTAAACACCAATGCTACTAGTAATTATATTTGCAAATTTGCATTTGGATTCATTACATTAAAACTTTTATTTATTGTATTATTTATTGGTTTTGCTTTGGGTATTAAGGCTCAAATTAGAACGATTACAATTTGTGCAGGCGAAGAAGTAGTTTTGAGTAACTTTAGTTTACCTCCTGAACCTAAAAGCATTATTCCTCAAGGTCCTAACCAACCTACAATACGTTGCAACTACGATCTTCGAAGCATTCTTAAGCCTTCTAATTTAGGGCTTGTTAGAAGCGATGAAAATAGTTTTACAGTAGCTCCATTATTTACAACTGTTTATTGGGTTGAAAGCAATTATATTTTAGTTAATGGACCCACCTTTCCAGAAACCGGAAATGTATGCGAAACACCTAATTTTTATATCACTTCATTTGAAATAATAGTAGAAGATTGTTTAAATACTTCTTGTGATTTAACTGATCCATTTAATGAATTACCTTGGCTTAATGAGCTGATTAATATGCAAGATGAAAATAACCTTGGTTATTCCGATTATACCAAGCTATATAATGTGGACGATAATAGTTATTTTGAAGTATTTTCAGAACTAACCGGTAATTCAAAAATTTATACATGTGATGGGATGCTTTATTGCGAACGAATAAATAATTTGGCTTGTGATGAATTTAATGAAGATAATTTGACTAACATTTTATATTATACAACCTGCACATCATCTTCGGCAGAAATGAATCCAGAAGATAACAAAGTAGACTTAGAAATTGTTAAATATATCTATCTGGCGCAACTTGAAAGGGAAGAGATTAGAGATTTTAATTTTAAAGTTATAAATAATGGTCCCTGCAATTTATATGAAACAGATATTGTTATTGAAGTAAATGGAGAAATAATTGGTATAGAGCATTTAGATCGTAAAACAACGGCTGGTTGGAATTTTACTGTTAAGAATACCGAGTTAACCTATAATTTTAAAGCTGATACAGATTATACCGTTAAAATTTACCCATTAAATCCAAACGGTAACAAGGATCTAAATTTTGCAAACGATACTTTAACTACACATTACGAGTCTTTTGAAAGCCTTTATGATTTTCGTATAAAACAATTTGTACCTATATCACCATCATCAAATGATACTATACTTCCGGTAAATATTATATTGGATAACTTTAGCAATGCAAAACCAAGTGAAATCTACATACATTGGTCTGTAAATGGAGAAGAACAGGAACCACTTAAAAAGGAAGAATTTGCATACAACTTAGAGCCTGCTTCCTTTTGGGATAAAGTTTCTAAAAACGATACAATTGAAATTGGCAATTACTTGTTTGAAACTGGCGAATCTTATTTGATAGAAGCTTGGGTAGATTTACCACCAGAAATTAGAGATGAAACTCAACCCCAAGACTTGGACATCTACTTTCTTACTTTAAACTCGGTAAACATTGATTTGGCCATTACAGGATTAAACAAGCCATTCTACGAAAAAATTGATAGATCAGGAGAAATACATGCTGAAATTATTAACAAGAGTAATGTTGAAATAGATGAATTTACAATTAATTGGTTTATTAATGATGTAGCACAAACTCCCATAAACATTCAAAATCCAGACTGGGAAACACAAACCAATAATTTCTTATTCGATGGAAAGGTAAGCATACCCATTGGTACGCTTAATATTGAAGGCAATCTTGATTATGAATTGAGATTTGAAATTGAAACACCCATTGAATATCCCGATAGCAACTTAGCAAATAACTCCTATACATTTAGTTATAAAAGCGATCAAAAAAAATATTATGATGCCGATTTATACTTAGAGGTTTGTAAAGGAGACTCTGCAGTTTTATCAGTTAAAGAATTTTCAAGATCTTTTCCCTACACACCTGGTGGAGCGGAAAGTGGTATATATTGTGATATTTCTTTTTTTAACAAAAGGTGGACATTAGATGGAGCACTATTAGATACAACACTTGCCATTACTGTTAAACCTACAGCAGATGCTTTATATGTTTTTTCGTCAGATACTTATGGAGATTGTACCAATAGCAATTGTAGTGGAGCTTCTACCCAAAGAGATATTAAGGTTGGAGTTGTATTAATTGATTGTGAAGAAACACCTAATTGTACAAATCATTTTGGAAGAGTATCAACTTTTGGAGACATAATTAGCTTGGGTTATCCATCTTCTGAAAGCAATATAAAATATACGCCTTTTGATACAAATGGAATGCCATTAAACCTACCAGAGGGTTATTTAGAATTTGATTATGAGTTATTTGGGCCTCAGATTACTTTGCCAGCTAATATATTCCAATTGTCTTCTTCAAATACAATTAGCCAACCAATAACTATAACTTGTTTAAAAGAAAAAGGTTTTTCAATAAACAAAAAATCGTTTACTTACGAGGTGTGTGAGGGAGATGAAATTGAGGAAGTCTTTCAAATACCACCAAGTTTAAACTCAAGTCTTAAGGAGGTCATTTGTAATAGTTTATCGAATTCTGTAGCAAATAATTCATCAGTTGAAAGCTATATTTCAGATGATTGTAATTTATATTTGATGTAAAAGTAGAAAATATAGAAAGTAATGAATCTATTACCTATGTTTCAAATTTACAAACAAGCGACTATGGCACACCAGTTAAATTAGAATGGATTTTCAATTTTTCTTATAAAGATGATTGTGAACAAGAATGCTCAAACACCCCAGGTCTTATGCAAACCTCTAACACTTTTGTATGTGCAGGAGAATCAGTTTTTGTGCACGAAGCCTTTTCTACTATGGATGAAAATAGTGTAAAGGCGTACGTATTGCATGAAGAAAAAAACGTTTGATGGTGTTAACTATATTACTATTAAAAAAGATGGCCGCTTTACCAACCCAGGAGAAACTTACAGTAACCAACGGTTATACATTTCTGCAATATTTGGCTCACCAAGTGAAGATGGGATGCCGATTTTAGATAATGCTTGTACCGTATGGACACCTTATGGTGCAAAATATACCTTCTTTGATCCTATTAAAATAAATGTTGTTGATGAAAAATGCGAAAATGAGGCGTATTATGTAGCTATTAATATTACGGGAGGCCTTGGTGGACTTTCGCCAAATAGGGCATATCGTTCTGTTTCTGACGGAATAAACATTCACACGAATGTATCGGTTGGTGAAGTAGTAACTTTTGGTCCTTACCAAGGTGAAAGTGAATATTACATTACGGCTAAAGGTGCAAAAGGCTGTGAAGCTGCATTTACTGGCACTTATAACTGTGGCGGCGCAAATCGGAAAGCATCCATAACTTCGAGAAGTTCAGGTATTTTTGAAATTAACTATACTGATCCAAATTTTGAAATTGAATCGGTACAAGTATTTAATATGAATGGCCAAATTGTACCAGCAAATATTCAAATAAATAATAATGGAAGTGAAATTGAATTGAAGAATCAGTTGAAAGGCTCAATTTATTTCGTACAACTTTTAGTAACCGATAGCAAAACTAATCAGTCCTTTTTGGTTTCTGAGAAAATTTATAAAAATTAAAATTTCGTAAAATATGTCACAATAGCGTTGTGGCATATTTTATTTTTTTACCAACCAAATCATTTCACTAGTATCAAAACCGTAATATTTTTGTTCTTCATTGGTAAAGTTAGCATGCACATAATCATCAACCAAAACGGTAAAACCAGCAGCTTCTAAGCGTTTTTGTTTATCTAATCCGTAAGTTCTAACGTGGTCGTTTTGTCCAAAAATACGCTCGCGTTTTTTTGGGTCGGTAATGCTTAGGTCTTCTAATGTTTCAGGTTTATTTAATATTGGTGTTTGCAAAATAGCCCATCCATTTGGTTTTAAAACTCTGTAAAGTTCTTGCATTGCTTTGGCATCATCTGGTATATGCTCTAAAACGTGGTTGCATAAAATTACATCAAAACTATTATCGGTATAGCTTAGCTGGGTAATATCTTGCTTATCCATTGCGGTAGGCATATCTAAATCGCAACTTAAATAGGTAATGTTTTTAGCCGCTTTTAAACGTTCTTGAAATTGATGCTCGGGTGCAAAATGCAAAACTTTTAAAGGTTTAGTATAAATATCAGTTTTGTCTTCTAAATATTTCCATAATAACCTGTGTCGTTCTAAAGCCAAACACCAAGGGCATAAAGCGCCTTCTCTCGCTTTTACGCCGTAGGTTAAAAATTTTTTAAATTGATGCTTGCAACAAGGACATTCTACATTACTGCCTTTGTAAAAAGGATATTGCGTTCTTAAAAAATACATACCAGCAATGCGTAAGTATTTTCGAGGAATTATTTTTTCGGCGGTTTCTTTTAAAGTAGCAATATTCATTATGCAGCTTTATCTTTTTTATTATTTTCTGGGTAGGCAATTCTAACGTGGTAGATGCTTTTAAGCATCTTTTTAAAAACACGTTTTACCTGTTTTATTTCTTTAAAAGTAATATCGCTATTTTCAAATTGATCGTCATCCATTTTTCCACGTATTAACTTTTCAATTAACTCGTCAATTGCCTCTTCGGTTGGGTTTTTTATGCTTCTTGAAGCGGCCTCTACCGTATCAGCCATCATTAGTATAGCGGTTTCTTTTGAATAGGGCAGCGGCCCTTGATACCTAAATTGGGCTTCATCAACTTCAATATCAGGATTTTGGGCTTTATACTTTCTGTAAAAATATTCAGTTTTGGAAGTGCCATGGTGAGTTCTTATAAAATCAATTAATATATTTGGCAAACGGTACGATTTGGCAATTTCAATACCATCAATAACGTGATTAATAATAATTTTTGCGCTTTCATCGTAATTTAAATTATCGTGTGGGTTAAAATTGGTATTTTGATTTTCTATGAAGAAAAGCGGGTTTTTAATTTTACCAATATCGTGATATAATGCAGCTACTTTTACTAATAATGGGTTTACTTTAATTTCACTTGCTGCAGCCTCTGCCAGGTTGGCCACTTGAACAGAATGTTGAAAAGTACCAGGTGCCTCTAATTGTAATTTTTTAAGTAAAGGCTTGTTTACATCGCTCAATTCAATTAAGCTAATGTCTGATATAAAGCCGAAAACTTTTTCAAAAAATGGTATTAAAGGATAGGCTAATAATGTTAAAATTACGTTTAAACCAATCCACATAAATTCATCGTAATTAATATCGTTAAAGCTACCTTCTAAATATAAGCTTAAGCCTAAATAGCTTAATACGTAGGCTATAAAAATATATAATATGGCTAAAAAAAACCTGGACCAATAATAAGCATTTACGTTGGCTAATATAGAAACTAAACAAGCTATAAAATGCACCAGAATAAATTCTTTACCATAAGGGCTAATAATACTAGCTAACAATAAAGCTATTATGGTAGTATAAAACGCTAAACGATTACCAAAATAAGTTTGTAATATTATAGTTAAGGCGCAAAATGGCATAACATACATACTTGGCCAATCTAAGTTAATAGATAAGTATACAAAGTAAAGTGCTGCAGTAACCATACTTAATATAAAGGTTAGTTTGCGTGTATTTTGAAAAACGCTATTATGGAATTGTTTTAAATAAATCCAAAATAAAACTAACATTATTGAAATGATTATTATGTAGCCAACATAAACAGCACTACCATTAAAGGCACCAAGTTGTTTACTTCTGTTTTCTTTTAAAGATTCAATTTGTTTAAACTTTTGTTCATCTACCAATTCTCCTTTTGATATAATTTTTTGACCTTTTTGAACCTTTCCCTCAAATGGAGTAACATTTTCTAATTCCTGAGAAAGTTGTTTTTCTGTAGTTTTTTCATCGTAAATTATATTTGGTTCTAAAATGCTATCAAATAGCAGTAACAATTCATTTTTAAGAGGAATGCTTTCATTTATAATTGCATCTAAAGCACTTCTAACGGTATAAAACTCATTTGCTTTACTAAGTGTAGAATTATTATCGTCGGATAACAACCGTAAATTGTCATCAAGATTTAAAACTTGTGTATTGTCAATTATACCGTCAACATAAATTTCATTCAATTGTTCAATTAAGTCGTTTCTATCTCCAAATTTTAATGCGGTTGTATCTAACATTAATTGTTCAATACCGTTTTTTGCTTTGGCAATAACAATCTCTTTAATTGGCTCATTTTTTTTATAAAATGGATACAATTGATTTTTTATTAGCTCTTCTTCTGCTGCCATTTCTTTAGGAAGTTTTCGAACAGCATAATCATAGTCGGAATACAGATCATCATATTCCCACAGTTTACCTACATTGTATTCATATTTAAATTGTTGAAACTGAGGGAACAGCCAGGAGATAAGCAAGCCAGCACCCAAAAACAACAATACTCTTGAAACACTCTGAAGATGATTTACTAAAAATGTGAAAGCCTTATTCATATAAAATTACATTGAGCTAACTTTTGCGAAAGTAGCAATAATTTATTTTAGTATGATGATGCAACATATTTTCATTTTTTTCAAAATAAAAAAACATTTCTTTTTATTTTGATTGGTATTTACTATATTTGTGACCAACAAGTCGTTACGTAATAAATTAAGTAATATCACACAAGTATTATTATATCTAATTTAAACCTACTATATATTTTTTTTTGATTTCTTGCATTCATTTTGATGTATGGTTTACCCCGTATATATACAAGTCTCAAGTTAAGGTATCTTATACTTTAATTTTCGTATTAGCAATTTACACAAGTAGTTACTGATGTCGGTATTTAACTGGCTGCGCCTACTATGTTTTTATGATTAAATTTTAAACTTAACTTTTAAATGAGGAAAAATCTATTTTTACTTATAGGATTTGTGTGCCTATATGTAACAGCTTTATGCACAACACCGTTGTATTTATTGCAACCAAATAACCAGTCAATTGATATAAATAATAATCAAACCTTTTCATGGGTTACTAACCATCAACTTAACAATTATGAATTAAAAATTTACGAATGCGATTACGAAGAAAGCACCATATCAAACAGCATTAATTTAGGCGACTACGAGCTTATCGGAGAAAAAAAAATTTCAAGTTCGATGAATGCCGCCGGCTTAACTTGGACAGAAGGTTCTTTGGAACCATTAGTTATTTGCGGAGATGAGGTTTTTGAAATTAATGCTTACACAACGTCATTTTTGAGGAAAACTTTGAATTGGCTTTTTAGTTTTAAAGCCTCAACATATGTAAATTATAAGGGTATTACGCATTTGTATAATAACCACTATGGCTTAATTGATGAAGCTAGTGGTAGGCTAATGTATTTTGACTTTAGCGATCAAATGTATTCTAATATTAGGTACAGTTTAGTACCAAAATATGAACTTAACATTAATATAAGCAATGAAAAACAAGGTATAGAAGGTATTGCATATAATCAATACAATAATATGCTTTATGTTGCAAAAGAAAAATCTCCTATGCAGTTGTTTGAATTTAAAGCTGCCACAGGTCCTAATTTTACTTCTGGACAAAGTAACTTAACTCAACCTTTTAATTTAGAAAATGCAGCCAAAAACTGGGGTATCAAAAACGTTTCAGGTTTGTTTCATTTAAGTAAATCTAAAGATTTGAATGGAATTGAAGCTTCAAATAATTTATTGGTATTAAGTAGTGAGTCGAAAGTTTTAATTGAATGCGATTTAAATGGAAATGAAATTAGTAGGTTAAACTTAAATGCTAATGGCGCAAATGGTACGCTAATAAATGCAATCGCTAGTGCACAAGGTGTATCTTTTGGTAATGGTTTTGTTTACATTTTATCAAGCCCAGTACCAGAACAAAATATTCCTACAAAATTTTACTCTTTCATAAATAAAAACTACAAGAAGAATAAAATTGTACTTGGAGAAAAAGTATTCACAAAATCAAACATTAAAACAGGTTCTTATACGGTTAATAATTTAAATGTTAAAAATGATAGGACTTATTGTTGGAATATTGAAAGCCAAAACGCAGAAGGAAAAAAAGTTAATAGTAAAAATTTTTCATTTAGAGAAAATGCAGGGCCTGATGTGGTAAATGAAGTTGAAAAAATTATAACACTCAAAAGCCCTATAAGTTCTGCTGTTTACCGGCCTGGAGATGTTATTAATATTAATTGGGATCAAAATATAGATTTTAAAGTACACGTTTATCTTTATAAAGGTTCTTTAATTTACAGATCACCTGCACTTAGTTTTAGTGGAAGAAATGTGCAATATGTGATTCCTACTAGCGCATCTGGTGGAGAAAATTATAGTGTAAAAGTTGTTTCCTCAAACGACCAAAGTGTTTATGCAAGTACCAATATTACTATTGATAATAGTAGTTTAATGCCGGCCGGACCAGAAGGTATAAATATAACTTCATCTTTTTTAAGTAGGAGCTATTATTCGGGTTCTATTTTACCAATAAGATGGAAATTCGATAGTAGTGAAAAAGTTATAATTAAACTTAAAAACACTAATGGTGAAGAATACAAAATTGGAGGAGAACTAAACAATTCAGGTTTCTTTGATTTAAAAATTCCTTTTACAATTAAATCAGGCACATATTATGTTGAAATAACCTCGGCCAGTAATAATAATACTTTTGATAAAAGCGATAATTTTACAATTATTTATAAACCCGCCATTAGCAACGTTAAACTAAGTAATGGATATTTAGGTAATACAGCTAGATATATGCCTGGTGATAAAATTACTTTAACCTGGGATGATGAAATAGATGGCGATGTAGTTATACAGTTATTCAATGGATTAAAATGGGTAAGTGGTTTTACAGGAGTAACAAAAAGTGATGGGCACGAGGAAATTACATTAAAGGCTCACTTACCAATTGTTCACGCTATTAATTACAGAATACGTATTATTAGTAAAGATAATAATAAAATTTATGCCTACAGTAAAGCATTTAAAATTACTAGAACAAAGGCATTTGAGTTTATATCACCCATTAAGGATACTTACAATCCAAAAAATATGCTTGTTGTAAGATGGAAGCAATTGTTAAATATAAGCGAAGCCAGAGTTAAAATTATGCTTCTAAAAAAAGGTGAAATTGTACAAGAAATACAAACAAATACCTCCAACGACGGTCTGTTTTATTGGTTTCCGAATGTGGAAGATGGACATCTTTACAGTATTTATGCAGTAGGTGTTGCAAACGAAGGCCTTGTTGGAGTAAGTCCATATTTTAGCTTTATAGGCGGGCAAGCAAAGCTTATGCAACAGCCAGATTTTTTAGTTGCGCCAAACCCAGCAACAAACTTTATAAATATTTCGTTTAAAAATACCTTAGATAGTGATGTTTATCTTAAACTCTATTCTACAAATGGAGTTTGTTTAGAAGACTTAAAGGTTGATAGTGAGAATTTACAATTAGATGTTAGCTCTTTACCACCTGGTTATTATATTTTAAATATGAAAAATAATGAACATAGCGTAAATAGAAAGATATTGATTGAATAAATACTTCTTAAAAAGCCACTTTTAATAATTTAAAAGTGGCTTTTTTCTTATAAATAAAACAACTTGCCAATTACTCCCCCAAAAATAAATTCGATTTCTTTAAACAAAGCCTTAATATCACAAAACCAAATATTGCTAAGCCTAACCAAATTGTAAAACCTTGCCATTCCATAAATATTAATTTACCAGTTGCAAATAATATAGAGTAAGTCATTATAATGGTACTTAACCAACTAATAGTAGTGTAAAGCAAGTTTTGTTTGTTTTCATCATTTTCAAAAGGTTTCCATAAACCACTTGGCCTAACACGGTCATAAAATTTTTGAAGATGTGCTGTTGGTTCGGGCTTTGTAAACATAGTGATAACAACCCAACCAACCGTAGTTGTGCTAACTGTAAAAAAGAAAGTTCGTGGATCTTCTAATAAACCTTTTCCCCAAGCCGGATCAAATTTTACAAAAACCAATTTGGCTAAACCATAAGCCACAAAAGGTATTAAGGTTGCAGATATTTCACTCCAAACATTAATACGCCACCAAAGCCATCTTACAATTAATACTAAACCTAAACCAGCGCCACATTCAATAATAAAACTCCAGGCACCCGAAATAGAATTCATTTGTGTAGTAGCAAACAAGCCAAGTAGCATTAATAAAAGCGTTGCAATTCTTGAAGCTTTTACCAACTGCTTATCGCTTGCAGTTTTGTTAACAAACCTATGATAAAAATCATTAACTAAATTACTGGCTCCCCAATTTAGCTGAGTTGAAATGGTGCTCATGTAGGCAGCAAAAAATGCAGCTAACATTAAACCTTTTAAACCGCTGGGTAAAAAATCTTTCATAGCCAATACATAACCCATTCTTGGGTTGTTATCCGCCAATTCTGGATATAAGACTATACAGCACAAAGCTACAATAACCCAAGGCCACGGGCGCAAACAATAATGCGCCATTTGAAATAATAAAGAAGCATAAACGGCATCTTTTTCTGTTTTAGCGCTCATCATTCGTTGCGCTACGTAACCGCCACCACCTGGCTCAGAGCCAGGATACCAGCTGGCCCACCATTGCACTACCACCATTGCAAAAAAGCTACCAGCTCCAATAGCCAAAGCAGAACCGTCGGTAACATTACTTATAGTTGGAAAAAATTGTAGACTCCAGTCGGGTAAATTGCTTTTTAAGTTTGAGATTCCACCAATTTCTTCGGAGTTAATTACAATAATGGCTAAAACAATGCTGCCTGTCATAGCTAAAATAAATTGCAAAAAATCGGTAATAGCAACACCCAACAAACCCGATAATGCAGCATATATGGCCACTAACAACATTAATAGAGCTGTTATAACATAAGTTAATGGTATTTGAAATGATAAAAAGCTAATTGTACCCAAGTTGAAAAAACCTTCAAGCAGCGTAATTAAAGCCAAATTTACAAAGCCAATAATAATACAGTTCATAAATGCGCCTAAATAAACCGCTTTTAAACCTCTTAAAAAGGCTGCTGGAGCTCCTGCATAACGCAATTCAATCAACTCAACCTCTGTTAAAACTCCAGCTCTTCGCCATAAATGCGCAAAGAAAAAAGTAGTTAACAAGCCGCCTGCTAACATATTCCACCATAACCAATTACCCGAAATACCGTGGTTAAATACTAATTCTGTAACTGCTAAAGGGGTATCAGCAGCAAAAGTGGTAGCTACCATAGAAACACCAGCAATATACCAGGGCAAATTTCTGCCACCTAAAAAAAAGTTAGTAATATTGCCGCCAGCTTTGGATGTAAAGGAAATACCAATGGCAACAATAATGCTTAGTAGACCTATTAAAACGATCCAATCTAAGGTACTTAATGAAACTGTTTGAAGCATATTGAAATTATATGTGATAATGATAGGAAATATCTGACAAAAAATTAAGAAATTTACTTTTTTGTAGAAAAGAAAAACCAGACCATAAAATGAGTATTAAAAAAATAGGAGTATTTACTTCGGGTGGAGATGCCCCAGGTATGAATGCAGCAGTACGTTCGGTAGTAAGAAGTGCCTTATATTTTGGCTATGAAGTAGCAGGTATTATGAAGGGCTATTCTGGAATGATTTCTGGAGATATTAAAAGTTTAGATGCCAGATCGGTTGGAAATATTATACAACGGGGAGGCACTATTTTAAAATCTTCTCGTAGCGAAGCATTTCATACCAAGGCAGGAAGGGCAAAGGCCTACGAAAGCTTACAGAAAAATAATATTAATGCTTTAGTTGCAATTGGTGGCGATGGTACATTTACGGGCGCCTCTATTTTTCAAAAAGAATATAACATTCCTATAGTAGGTATTCCGGGTACAATTGATAATGATTTATACGGTACCGATTTTACCATAGGTTTTGATACCGCTATAAATACTGCCATTGAGGCTATTGATAAAATTAGAGATACCGCTATGGCACACGATCGATTATTTATTATCGAAGTGATGGGCCGGCATTCTGGCTTAATTGCTATACAAACTGGCTTGGGTAGTGGAGCAGGTTCTATATTAATTCCTGAAGAAAAAGCAGATACCGAAAAAATGTTAGATAACTTGCAAAAAGGATTAGACCAACAAAAGATGTTTAGCATTGTAGTAGTTGCAGAAGGAGATAATAGTGGTGGTGGTATGGCAGTTAAAGAAATTATTAAACAGCGTTTTAATCAATTTGATATTAAGGTAACTATTTTAGGACACATTCAAAGAGGTGGTAACCCTACCTGTAACGACAGAGTTTTAGCTACACGTTTAGGGTATGGCGCAGTTAAAGCTTTAAAACAAGGTAAACAAAATGTAATGGCTGGAATTGAAAATAATAAAACACTTTATACACCATTTGAAGATGCTATAAATAACCAAAAAGAAATAGATTTAGATATGATTAAAATGGCCACAATACTTTCATAATGAAAACGATAATTAAAAATGCAACAATTGTAAACGAAGGAAAAATACAAAATGCAGATGTTTTAATACATAATGAGCGGATTGAAAAAATTGCATCAATTATAAATGATGTAAATGCAGAGGAAATAGATGCGACCAATAAATTACTAATGCCTGGCGTAATTGATGATCAAGTACATTTTAGAGAACCCGGGTTTACACATAAGGCTAATATTAATACTGAAAGTAGAGCAGCAGTTGCAGGTGGCACAACTTCTTTTATGGAAATGCCCAATACTAAACCAACTGCTACTACGCAAAAATTGCTTGAAGAAAAGTATAGTATTGCCGCCAATAATTCGCTTGCCAATTACTCTTTTTTTATGGGGGCAAGCAATAATAATTATGACGAAGTTATGCGCACCAACGTGCAAAACGTTTGTGGTATAAAAGTTTTTATGGGTTCTTCAACCGGTAATATGTTAGTTGATGATGAAAGTACGCTTTCAAAATTGTTTGCTAATGCCCCTTGTCTAATTGCTACACATTGTGAAGATGAAAGTAGAATTAGAGCGAGAAGAGCAGAATTTGAAAAGTCAGATTCTTCAGCAGAAATGCATCCCGTTATCAGAGATGTAGAAGCTTGTTATTTATCATCAAGCAAGGCTATTGAATTAGCAAAAAAACACAACACACGTTTACATATTTTACATATTTCTACAGCTAAAGAAACAAATTTGTTTAGTAATGAAATGCCTTTAAAAGATAAGCGAATTACTGCCGAAGTTTGTGTACATCATTTAAGTTTAAATGATAGTTTTTATACAAAGTTGGGTAATCAAATGAAATGCAATCCCGCCATAAAATCAAAATTTGATCAAAATGCTATTTGGGAAGCTTTGTTAGATGATAGGTTAGATATTATTGCAACCGACCACGCACCACATACTTTAGAAGAAAAAGCAAAACCATATAACGAAGCACCAAGCGGTTTACCATTGGTACAGCATGGTTTGCTGCTTATGCTAAAGCATTATAAAGCTGGTAAAATTTCACTTGAAAAAATGGTGGAAAAAATGTGTCACGCTCCGGCAACCTGTTTTCAAATTAAAAACAGAGGTTTTATTAGAGAGGGGTACTTTGCAGATTTGGTTTTAATAGATAAAAATATTAACTATAAAATAAATAAAAAAAATATATTATATAAATGCAACTGGTCGCCTTTTGAAAATGATGAATTTAGTTACAGAGTAAACCGTACTTTTGTAAATGGAAATATAGTTTATACAAATAGTAATGGAATTAACGACAGCATTAACGGCAACAGGTTAACCTTTAATAGAAATTAAAATATTTTGAAGAGATTTATTTTTACTTTAAGCCTGCTGCATTTATTTATTTATATAGTATGTGCACAAAATGGAGTTCGTTGTTTATATGAACATCCTAAAGTAATACCAGCATCTTACCAATTATTTTATAATATAGATAGCATTACAAATTTTGATGTTTCATCTGAAAAACTTTCTAAAAAATTAGAATTAAAATATATTATAAATTACAAACAGCAGATAAAATATATGGCCGAAAGCGGACTAATATACTTTAACTGGCAACCTGTTGATAGCTACCTAAATGACTTGCTTTTTAAACTAACACCTGATAGCTTAAAAAATAAAATTAAGGCAAAAGTGTTTGTTAAAAAAGAAATTGCCAATAATGCGGTTTCAATGCCTAATGGACATATTTACATTAACGTAGGCTTATTAGCTAATTTAAAAAGCGAAGCAGCCTTAGCCTTTATAATTGCACACGAATTAGGACATTATCTTATGCATCATCACATAAAAAACTATAAACAAACCTTACTAATTGATAACAATAAAGACGCTGATTATTACAGATTTACACATAACAATAAGCATTTAGAAATTGAAGCAGATGAAATTGCTTTGGACTTATTACGCCAGCAAAATATACCCATAGATGATGCAGTTAGTGTATTTCAACTCTTACAAAAAAAAGGTAAAGTTTCTAACCTCAACTCTATGCGTTTATATTTTATTGAAAAACAAGTAAATAAGGCAACGAAAAAGCAAACTCAAAAAGAAATAAATTCTCAATTTAATGAAGTTAATTTTGTTTGTAAGAACGAGCACCTAAATGTTTTATTAGAAAAAAAATACTATATAAGTTGTATTCAATTGGGTTTAAGTGCATTAGATGAAAATGATTTTTTTAGTCCAGCTTATTTTACTGCAGAAGCTATTAGACGCTATTTGTTAAGCCATCCAAATAATGAAAGTGAAACCATTGAAGACTTATTTTTAGAAACAAATAAAGAACCGATTAATTTTGTAGATAGCATTAGTACTTCTTTTCTAAAGAAAAAACTTTCAACGGTTTTTAAAGAGTTAACATCAATTGAATATAAAGCCCATTGCCATGAACTGTATTTTACAAATGCCTTATATCAACTAAAACAAACTAAAAATGTAACTTTAGCAAAAGCAGATTTTAAAAACTACTTGAGTAAAGAAAATGTGATGTACAATTCTTTTGCAACGAGTTTATTAAACGATGATCAAACTATACAAATTGAAGATAGTATTAAACCAATAATTTTGATAGATGTTTTAAATAGTTTAAAACAAGATGTTAGTGGTTTTGAAATTGATTTTGAAAGACGAAATCAGTTAAATGAAACATTAATTTCTAAACTAAAGCAATGGTTGTTTGCTAAATATTCGGGCAGTAAAATTATTTTTATTGAAGATTTAATTGAGGCTGACTTTAATACAGCAATAAAATTACAGCATTTTTTTTCTTCTCAAGATACTACTTTAAAGGATAAAGCGTATGAATCAGTTTTATTTTTGCAACCTCATTCTTATAAACTACTTAACAGTTTAGGTGCAAAGTCAATACAATATTTTAAAATTGAAACTATTGAAGGCTTACAACAAAAAAATGAAAATGTATTTAATCCAATTAATCTACCAGCCAAACTTGCTTACTTAATAAATGAAAAACATCAATTTTCTATTATTGATATAAACCTGCAAACTAATGAAAACTGCAACTTTAATAAAAATAAATACAAAGGTAAAATTAAATTAAGTAAAACTATTAATGCCTTAGAACAGTTGATAGATTGAAAAAAATTAATCAATTTTACTGGCATCTACAGTACGATCAATCTTGCGCATTAAACCTGTTAAAACTTTTCCTGGTCCAATTTCATAAAAATGTGAAGCACCATCTGTAATCATATTGCTAACACTTTGCATCCAAAGTACTGGTGCGGTTAATTGTTTATTAAGGTTTTCTTTTAGGTTAGTGGCATTATTTACTGGCATTGCAGTATAATTTTGATAAACAGAACAATTTGGCTCGTTAAAATTTGTATGCTCAATTGCCTTTGCTAAACTATTTTGTGCAGATGCCATTAAAGGAGAATGAAAAGCGCCACCCACCGGCAAAATCAAAGCTCTTCTGGCACCTGCTTCTTTTAATTTTTCGCAAGCTATTTCAACAGCAGTCATTTCGCCAGAAATTACAATTTGCCCCGGGCAATTATAATTTGCTGCAACTACTACACCTTCTGTTTCGGCACAAATTTTTTCAACTACTTCATTTTCTAAAGCTAATACAGCAGCCATTGTACTTGGGTTTTCTTCACAAGCCTTTTGCATAGCATTTGCTCTTGCGGTTACTAATTGTAAACCATCTTCAAAAGTAATTACATTGGCTGCAGTTAGTGCCGATATTTCACCTAAGGAATGGCCAGCTACCATATCAGGCATAAAATCATTACCCAACAATTTTGTTGCAATTACAGAATAAATATAAATAGCAGGCTGGGTTACATTGGTGGCTTTTAATTCTTCTGCGCTGCCTTCAAACATAGTTTTGCTAATTTCGAAACCCGAAATATCATCAGCTTTTTTAAACAACTTTTTGGCTAAATCGCTGCCTTCATACATTGCCTTACCCATCCCTTCAAATTGCGAACCTTGACCAGGAAATATATATGCTTTTTTCAATTAACCTATTGATTTACGGTTTATTAAACTAATAAATTCTGCTCTTGTTTTGGTTTTATTAAAAGCTCCTTCAAAACCACTTGTTGTGGTAAATGAGTTTTGCTTTTCTACACCACGCATCATCATACATAAATGTCTGCATTCAATTACAACACCTACTCCTAATGGTTTTAAGGTATCGTTTAAGCAATTTAAAACCTGCTTTGTTAGCTTTTCTTGTACTTGTAGTCTACGGGCAAAAACATCAATTACACGAGGTATTTTACTTAAGCCAACAATTTTACCGTTCGGTATATAACCAATGTGCGCCTTGCCATAAAATGGTACTAAATGATGCTCGCAAAGGCTGTACACTTCAATATCTCTAACAATTACCATCTCACTACTTGGGTCTTCAAATAAAGCACCATTTATAATTGCTTCTGCATCTACCCCATAACCGTGGGTAAAATATTGCATAGCTTTTGCAGCTCTTGAAGGTGTTTTTAAAAGACCCTGCCTTTCTGCATCTTCACCAACACTTTCAATTATATTTGAATATGCAGTTTCTATCTGGCTTGTACTGGCTTTGTCATACTCCTCAGTTTTGGTATAACGATTGCCTTTCAATATTTTATCAAATTTATTCATAATTTAAGAACCAAAGTATTCTACGTATATATTTTCTGTTTCAACTAATTTAATACAATGTAATTGACAACCTTCTAATTTTGATGCCAATACATTCCATATTGCAATAACAATATTTTCTATTGATGGAATGGTGTTTTCCAAAATTTCAACTTCAATATTTAAATTTTTATGATCTAATATATCGGTAACGTGTTCTTTTATTATACTACTTAAAGTTTTAGCATTAATTATTAAACCTGTTTCTTTATTAGGATTGCCTTTTACAGTTACAAATAATTCAAAATTATGCCCGTGGTAATTAACATTTGAACATTTGCCAAATACCTCAAAATTTTTTTGATTACTCCACTCTTTATTGTACAATCGGTGCGCTGCGTTAAATCGCTCTCGTCTTGTTAAATATACCATTATAACATTGCAAATATAAGTCTATTTAAGCTATAGTAAAGCATTCATTTATTTTTTATCTAATAAAAATAAACACTTTTTTAAAGATGAACTATGGCTACTTCGGCTTTTATTGCTAAAAGCCAAAAGTCTTTTTTTGTATGTACTTTGTTTTTTAATGTTTAAAGTTGAAACTTGAAAAATCCAATTCATAATATTATATTTAGCCAAAATAAAGGCTATGCAAGAATATACATTGAAGGTAAATGGTAAAACACAAAATGTTAAGGTAGATAGTGATACACCACTTTTATGGGTGTTGCGCGATGAATTGAACTTAGTAGGTACTAAATATGGTTGTGGCATTGCGCAATGTGGTGCCTGTACAGTTCATTTAAATGGAAAAGCGGTGCGTTCTTGTATATTGCCAGTTGAGGCAGTTAAAGACAAAGCAATTACTACAATTGAAGGCTTGTCAGATGATGCAACACACCCGGTACAAGCAGCTTGGATAGAAAAAGATGTACCGCAATGTGGTTACTGCCAAAGTGGTCAAATAATGACCGCCGCTGCCTTTTTATCAGAAAATAAACAACCAACTAATGAGGAGATAAAAGGCGCAATGCATGGTAATATTTGTAGATGTGGAACTTATAACAATATTAATGAAGCAGTAAAGGCTGCTGCAGAAAAAATGAACTAATTTAAAATTAAGTAGATGAAAACAATAGATCAAAATATAAACAGACGTTCATTTTTTAAAAAAACTACATTTGCGAGTACAGGTTTAGTGCTTGGTTTTAACTGGTTTGCTTTTGCAGGTTTAAGTAAAGTTACAACCAATAGTTTAAACAATGAATTGCATCAGTTTAATGCATTTTTAAAAATTAGTACAGATGGAATAGTAACTATTATGTCTCCAAATCCTGAAATAGGGCAGAATGTTAAAACTAGTATGCCAATGATAGTTGCTGAAGAATTGGAAGTAGATTGGAAAATGGTTAGAGTAGAGCAAGCTCCTTTATCAAATGATTTTGACAGGCAGGTAGCCGGAGGTAGCCAATCTATACGAAAAGGATGGGATATTTTGCGAAACGCTGGTGCAACAGCTAAACAAATGTTAGTAAATGCAGCTGCTCAGCAATGGAAAATTAACGCCGAAGATTGCACTATCTTAAAAGGAATAGTTAGCAACAGCCAAGGTGAAAAACTTAGTTATGGAGCATTAGCAGCTGTAGCAGCCACACTTGATGTACCAGAAAATGTGGAACTTAAAGACTCATCAAAATTTACAATTATTGGATCGGATAAAGGCAATGTAGATATTAAAAAGATAGTTACCGGAAAACCATTGTACGGTATTGATACCAAAATAGATGGAATGTTATATGCTATAGCATTACGGCCACCAGCCTTTGGGCAAACTTTGCAAAGTTTTGACGATACAGCTACCAAAGCTGTAAATGGTGTAAAAGATGTAATTCAATTTGGAGATAAGATTGCTATTTTAGCAACCTCAACCTGGGCGGCAATAAAAGGACAGCGTGCTTTAAAAGCTGTTTGGAATAAGGCAGAAAATGCTGAAAGTACAAATAGCCAAAACGAAGCAATGACAGCTTTGTTTGATGCTGCACCGAAAGAAACAGCCAGAAAAGATGGTGATGTTGAACAAGCCTTTAAAACAGCTGATGAAGTGGTAGAGCGTTTATATGAAGCTCCTTTTTTACCACACAACTGCTTAGAGCCAATGAACTTTTTTGCAGATGTAAAAGGAGATAATGCAGAATTATACGGCCCAATACAAACACCGAAATGGACACAAGAAAGAGTAGCCGAAAAATTAGCTTTACCTATAGAGAATGTTACTGTTGGAATGTCGAGAATGGGCGGCGGTTTTGGTAGACGATTGTACGGCGATTTTGCTTTAGAAGCAGCGGAAATTTCTCAATTAGCAAAAGCACCTGTTCAGTTAACTTTTACCCGCGAAGATGATATGACAGCAGGTATTTACAGGCCAGCATCTAAGTATATAATAAAAGCAGCTATAAAAGATGGAAACATTACAGCTTATCATTTAAAAGAAGTAGCAGTAAACTCAAATATGTTTGGCTTAATTCCACATTTTTTTCCAGCTGGGGCAATTGATAATTATCAGGTAGATTTTCATTTGTTAGAAAGCAACATTACCACAGGAGCCTGGCGAGCACCTTACACCAATTTTTTAGCTTCTGCAGAGCAAAGTTTTTTTGATGAATTGGCAGAAAGATTAAATATAGATACAATTCAATTACGTTTAAATTTATTAGAAAAGGCCAAACCAGTAGCAGAAAAGGATAAAGAAATTGAATATTCCCCAGAAAGAATGCAAGCGGTAATTCGCTTGGTAGCGGAAAAGGCAAATTGGGGAAATACTGAAGATGGTATTTTTGAAGGCTTTAGTGCTTATTATTCGCATAATACTCACGTAGCAGAAATTGCTCATATTAAAATGGTGGATAATACTCCATTGGTTGTTAAGGTATTTTGCGCTGTTGACTGTGGCATTGTTGTAAATCCTTTAGCCGCTCATAATCAAGTAAAAGGAGGTGTTATTGATGGTATCGGACACGCTATGTATGGCGATTTAAATTTTGATAAGGGAAAACCTTCTGCAAGCAATTTTCATCAGTTTCGTTTAATTAGAAATTTGGAAGCACCTGAAGTAGAAGTATTTTTTGTAAAAAGTGATGTTAGCCCAACAGGTTTAGGAGAACCTTCTTTACCACCGGCAGGGGGAGCAATTGTTAATGCAATTTATAAAGCTACTGGCAAACGACTGTACATTCAACCTTATACCAAACAATTAGAAAAAGTAGGTTAGAAGTAAAAAAATGTACCAAGGCTTTAGATTGTGCTTTGTCATATTGCCTTATATTGTAGTGTATGATGTCAATCCAAAGATCAACATAAATATTTTGTGCTGCCTGTGTTCACCATTGGTTAATTTTTCCAATAAGCTGTTGGCAATCCCCATACTAGTTACTCGTGTTTCTAAAAATATATAAAATTTGTGTTTAATCTTCACACAACTTTTCCAAAGTTGTTTTTATCAAATTATCAATAGTATTAGCAGGGTTTTTGCTAAATTGCTTAGTTGCCCTATTGGCAATCATTGCGTTTAATGATATTGCGTTATGCCCTAATAATTTAGATAAACTATAAATACCAGCTGTTTCCATTTCTAAGTTGGTGATGCTTTTGTTTTCCCACTTAAAATTGCTTAGTGTATCCATTAAATGAGGGTACATTAATGGTAAACGTAATATTCTACTTTGTGGGCCATAAAAACCTGGGTTTGTAATTGTAATTCCTTTTCTGCAATAATCACTAAATTTATTTATTAGTTTTATTGATCCTTCACAAGCATAAAAAGGTAATTTTATTTCATTTTTGGTAAGATGTTTTTTTAAAACAATATTTAATTGTAAATTCTCTAATTGATAAAAATGCATTAGCGTATCAAAACCTATTGCATATTCTGTTGCAATAAAACTATCTAACACTACATTTTTTTGTATTGCTCCACTTGTACCAATTCTAATAATATCAAGTTTTGTAATACTGCTTTTAGGGGTTCGGCTATCTAAATCAATATTAAATAAAGCATCTAATTCATTTAAAAAAATATCAATATTATCGGTTCCCATACCTGTAGAGCAAACCGAAATTGTTTTACTATTAAGTGTTCCGGTATGTGTTACAAATTCTCGATGTTCTTTCTTTAACTCAACAGTATCAAAATATTTGCTTACTTCTTTAACTCTATGTGGGTCTCCAACCGTAATTATAGTAGTGGCTAAATCACCAGGTTTTAAATTTAAATGATAAACGCTGTTGTCTTCATTTAAAATTAGCTCAGTTTCTGCAATTCTATTCAATTAATTTTATTTTAAAGATGTATTGATATTAAATTGAGTTGTGGTAGGGTAGGCCAATTCTAAATCACTATTTTCATCAAATGTATCTAAAATTCTTTCCCAAATTAATTGTTGACTTCCTCTACGGTTGTAAGGGCTGCAAAGGTATCTAATAGTAAGCATAATACCACTATCTTTAACGTCGGTATATACTATTGGAGTTAGTTTATTATAATAAATTACATAATCTTTTGTAGCTACTTCTAACTTTTTTCTGGCCTCTTTAGTTGTTTTTGCACTACATTCGTTAGCAATATTGGTTAGTAAAATTTTGCACTTTTTCCAATTGCTGTCAAAGGTAATTAATACAGGTATTTCATTCCAAATATATTCAAAACCTTTAGTATAAACTGCTTGTTGATGAGTAAAAATTTTAGCATTTGGTATTTGAATTATTCTGCCGGTGCTTTGGTCACTATCTATCCAGTTGCCAATTTCATTTATTGTAAAATTGAAAAAGCCAATATGTATTACATCCCCTTTTACGCCATTAATTTCTATTCGTTGCCCCACATCAATAGGTCGCCAAAAAGTAAGATAAAACCAACCGGCAATGTTAACTATCGGATCTTTTAAAGCCAGCGCAATACCTGCCGAAAGTATACCAAAATAAGTGGCTAATGAACCCGATTCGCTAATCCAAATTCTTATTAAAACCAATAAAATAAGAAAGTAGCTTAAATAAGTAGCTATTTTATTAAGGCGATATTTTTTTATTAATGGCTCGTCGCTTCGTTGTATAAGGCTCTGGGCAATCTTGCGTATTAACCAAATTACAAAAATAATTATAACACTATAAAATAACCTAATTTGATTAGTTTCTCCTATGCCTATCCATTGCTCAATTGTATTCATTAAATTAATCTACAATAACCATCCAATTATGTCTATCTTCAATTTTGCCGTACTTTATATCATCTAATTCTTGCTTAATACTTTCTGCAATTGATTTATTTTCATCAATAATTAAAGATTTGCTTTTGTAGTTTATCTCGGCTATTGGTGCAACAGAGGCAGCAGTACCCGTTCCAAAAGCATCTTCTAATTTTCCATTATCATAAGCTTCAACAATCTCATCAATAGTAATTGGTCTTTCCACAACCTCAATACCTCTGTCTTTTAAAAGCGTCATTACACTTTCTCGTGTAACACCTTCTAAAATTTGCCCATCTGGTGGTGCAGTATATGCAACGCCGTCAATAATAGTGAAAAAATTCATAGTACCAATTTCTTGTACATATTTGTGTTCATAAGCATCCGTCCAAAGTATTTGATCAAAGCCATCTTTAGCAACTTGTAAGGCAGGGTAAAGCGTAGCGGCATAATTGCCAGCAGCTTTTGCAAAGCCAGTACCGCCTTTTACTGCGCGTACATATTGTTCTGCAACTTTAACTCTAATTTTTTTACCATAATATTTGCCTACCGGAGAACAGAAAATAATAAACTTATAATTTTGAGAAGTACGAACCCCAATAAAAGGATCGTTGGCAAACATATAAGGCCTTAGGTACAATGAATGACCTTCATTTGAAGGCACCCAATCTTTTTCGAGGCTAACCAATTTTTTTAAACTTTCTAAAAACATTTCTTCCGAAATTTCTGGCATTGACATTCTGGCAGCAGACAAATTAAACCTTGCCGCATTTTTTTCAGGCCTAAACAAGGCTACCTTTCCATCAACAGTTTTATAAGCCTTCATACCTTCAAAAATTGCCTGGCCGTAATGTAAGGCTGAGCAGGCAGGGCTTAATGTTAAATTTTGGTATGGCCTAATTACCGGATCATTCCATTTACCTTCTTCAAAATCAACATCAACCATATAATCAGAAAAAATTGCTCCGAATTTTAAATCATCGAAATCAACATCACTTAGTTTTGAGGTTTCAATTTTTTTAACAAATATTTCAAAATCTAATACTTCGCTCATACATTATATTTTTTGCAAAATTACGAATACTGCGACTAAACTACCTGTAAATGAATAAAAACTTTGTTTTAAATTGCAGCCGAATGGACAGCATAAACATTAACCAACTTAATATTTACGATAAAAAACATCAATTTTATAAAACAAATAGTAATTTAAGTTTTGTAGATGAAGGAATTTTAAACCAATTAAAAACGGCTGGCAATAATAAAGCTTCTATTTTAATAATTGTAGATCACCAAATTGATAATTTAGAAACAGAAGATAATATTTTGATGTTAAAAATTTTAGGAGCAGTAAACTTATCAATTGAAAAGGTATTTATTATAAGTAAGCCACAAATACCATTAAATATACTTTGGCGATTTTTAGAAGTAAATGCATGTTTAGTTTTTGGTGTTGAAGCTCAAACCATGGGCTTACATATAAATATTGAAAATTATCAACCTACAAATTTCAATAGTAAAATTATATTATTTTCAGATGCAATTGACGATTTGCAAAAGCATCCTGAAAAGAAAAAATTATTGTGGAATGCTTTACAAGCTATTTTTAAATAGAGTAACAAACAACAGTAAATAAATTATTTATGAAATTAGTTTTTGCTACAGGCAATAAAAATAAATTAAAAGAAATACAGCAAATTGTTGGCAATCAATTTGAAATAATATCTTTAAATGAATTAAATTTTAAAGAAGATATACCAGAGCCATATGAAACCTTAGAAGAAAACGCCTTGCATAAAGCTCAATTTATTGCTAATAAATTTAAAGTTAATTGTTTTGCCGAAGATACAGGTTTATTAGTTGAGGCCTTAAATGGTGCACCAGGCGTTTATACAGCTCGTTATGCAGGTGATGAGAAAAATGCAGATAATAATATGAGCAAATTATTGGTAGCTCTAAAAGACAAAAATAATAGAGCCGCAAAGTTTAAAACCGTAATCGCATTAGTTTTAGAAGGAGAAGCGCACACCTTTACTGGTGAAGCTTTAGGTGTTATCGCTGAAACAAAATCGGGCGTTGCTGGTTTTGGTTATGATCCTGTTTTTATCCCTTCTCAAAACAGCATAACTTTTGCCGAAATGAGTGTAATTGATAAAAATAAAATCTCTCACAGAAAAAAAGCAACTCAAAAACTCATAAATTTCTTAAATAAATTATGAAAACACCATTATATCCTTATTTTTGGCGTAGGCAACCTTTTTAGTAAGATGTGCATCTAAATAATAGTATTATGGCAAAAATTTCGAAACAACATGTTGATTATGGTTTAGTAAGACGTTGCCTGAAAAGTGAAATTTCAGCTTATAAAGAGTTATATAATAAATATGCACCAAAAATGTTTGGTATATGTTTAAGATATTCTAAAGATTTTCATACTGCAGAAGATATTTTGCAAGATGGATTTACAAAGGTTTATCGAAACTTACAGAAATTTAGATTTGAAGGATCTTTTGAAGGATGGTTAAAGCGTATTATTGTTAATACGGCAATTGAAAAATATAGAAAAAATATTTCTTTATATCCAATAATGGATATTGGTGACTCTGAAAGAGAAGAAGTACATGATAATACGTTAAATCGTTTACAAGCTCAAGATATTATGGATATGGTTAATAAGCTATCGCCTGGCTACAAAACTGTATTTAATTTATATGTAGTTGACGGTTACCCTCACAAAGATATTGGTCTAATGTTAGGCATTAGTGAAGGCACCTCAAAATCTCAATTAGCCAGAGCCAGATATTTGTTACAAGAAATGATAATGAATATGGACGAAAGCTACAGACAAGCTTATGGAAAATAATAATTTCGGTAATAATATTGATAAAGTTCTTAGCGAACGTTTAGGCAACTACGAAGTGGTACCAAATAGCTATAACTGGTCAGTAATAGAATCAAAACTTTATCGAGATTTTAAGAAAAATGACTCTTCTCCATTGTTGTATGGAAAATTTGCAGCAATTTTGTTAGCAACTATATGTTTCTCTGTTTTTGCCACTAAATATTTTACAGAATCTTCTAATATTGATAAAAAAAATAATGCTTCTACTATTGTAGTACCAAATGATGATGCATTTTGGAGCTATTTTCAAAGCATTACTCAAAGCCCAGAAATTATAACAAAGGAAATACCTATTATAAAAGAAATTACTAAAGTTGAATACGTTTACAATAAAGATTTTTATAGAATGCCTCCAGCTTACAAATACCAGCCAGCTAATGGAGAGCAAGTATTTTCTTATGAAGATATAAAAAGAATGTTGGCTTTGTATGATGGAGAAAGAGTGCCTGACAACAATGCTATAGCTAACAATAATATGCCAAACGATAGGACAGCTTTTAAAGAAATAGCTGGTATTGGCAGGATAGAAAATAACTTATATAATACTGATATTGACAATCCTCTGCCTTTTTTAATACATCCTGTTTATGGGTTTAATAATGATTTGAGTTTATCACTAAATGGTGGCGGTGGTTCATTAGAAGATTCAAAAGCATTAACTCAGAAAGGAATAAATAACGCATTAAAACAAAAATTGGTTAAACGTACCGGATTTCACTTTGGTTTTGGCGGATCTGCATTAAATACCTGGGTACTTAACAATGAACCAACCGAAATTGAAACCAACACCGTAATGTATCCTGTAACGCTTGGTTATCAGTATGGTGGAAATGTTGGTTTTGATTTTAGTACTAAATTTGGTGTTGAACTGGGCATTTACAAAGCTAACCAAGGCCAAAAAATTGCTCAAATCATCAATCTTAAAAAAATAGAAACAGAGTTAAGGATGGATTATGTACATTTTCCATTAACCTTTAAATATAAATGGGAGCAGTATAGCAATCTAACCAAAAATCCAATTATTTTGAATTATATTTTTGGCCTTCAATACAGCCGTATGCAAGGTTATGAAAGTACAGTTAATGAAGGTATTATATCTAAAAATAGCATTGAGAGAACTCAAGATATTGGCTTTTTAATGGGTTTAGAATATGACATCTTTCTAAATAAAAACTATTATTTAACTTTAGGTGCCAGATCGGTTTATGCTTATGATGTTAACGAAGTTGCAAGCGCCTTTAATGAAACAACAACCAACTCCAAAGCAAATAATTTTACTGTAGGTTTAAATGCTTCTATTAATTACTTAATTCCGAATAAGTAGATTTAAAAAATTTTATCTTTCCTTTAAAAGAATATTAAATTTGCCCTTTCAAAATATTTTTATGAAGCAGACATTATGTAGCTTACTTAGCTTGGTATTGGTTATTTTTTTAATGAGCAGCTGTTACCGTGGTCCAGAAGACTTACCAAAGCTGAAAAAAAAATTTCAATCGCAAATTAATCAGTTTGAAAAACAGAAAGAAAATACCGACGATAAAGTAGAAGTGGCAGTAGAAAAGTTAACCTCTTTTCAGCAAGCTATAAAAGATGCTGAAAATGCAGATGCCGAATTTAAAAAAGTATACAACCAATGGCACAAAGTTAATAAAGAGGTAAAAGATTTAAATAAAGAGTACGAACGGCTTAAAAACGATGCTGACAATTTATTTAACGCAATGGAGAACCAAACCAATAGCTTGGGCGATGCTACTACTAGAAATGAATTAAATGGTGCTATTGCCAAAACAAGAGGCAGCTATAATACTACCTTAAAAAATACCGAAAAGGCAGTTAGCAGCTTAAACAGTTTACACGGTGAAGCTTTAGAAATAATAAAAGCTTTAGAGGTTGCAGTTGCTGTGGGCGAAATTGCCAATATAAATACTGGCCTAAAAAATATTGAAAGCCGTGTTGATGCTATTATGGGCGAGCTAAACATAACCATATCACAAAGTAAAGAATTATACGAAACAAGGATTGGGGCTTTTTAAAGTAAGAGAGCTTTTTTCAAACTTCAAATTTGCTCACCTAATCTATCTTACGGTGTTGCACATAGTTTTCCCACTTTTCTAAAACTTGTTGCATATCTTCGGGTAATTCCGAATTGAAGCTCATTTCTTTATTAGTAGTTGGGTGTATAAAACCTAAAGTTTTGGCGTGTAAGGCCTGCCGCGGTATCATTTTAAAGCAATTATCAATGTACTGCTTATATTTGGTAAATACTGTACCCTTTACCACTCTGTCTCCTCCATACATGGCATCGTTAAACAATGGGTGTTTTATATGAGAAAAATGCACCCTTATTTGGTGCGTTCTACCAGTTTCCAATTTACATTCAACTAAGGTAACGTAGCCGTAGCGTTTTATTACCTTGTAATGTGTTACCGAATGTTTGCCAAAGTCACCTTCTGGAAAAACGGTCATTTTTTTACGGTTTTTCAAATCTCTACCAATGTTACCTTCAATAGTGCCGTCTTCTGTTAAATCGCCCCAAACTAAGGCCTGGTATCTTCGGTTTACCGTTCTATCAAAAAATTGTTTAGCCAGGTGGCTCATTGCAAATTCTGTTTTAGCTACTACCAATAAACCAGTAGTTAACTTATCAATACGATGCACTAGGCCGGGGCGGGCATCATAACTTGAGCTTTTTGGCAGGTTGTTTATATGAAAAACCAAACCATTAACCAGCGTACCAGTATAATTACCATAGCCAGGATGAACCACTAAACCTGAGGGTTTGTTAACAATCAACAAGTCATCATCTTCATAAACAATATCTAAAGATAAATCTTCTGGTATTAATTCTAAAGTGCGGGGTTCTTGTGGCAACAATAATTTAATAGTATCGCCAGGTTTTATTTTGTAATTAGATTTTACTACTTTTTCGTTTACCACAACACAACCTGCTTTGGCGGCATTTTGAATTCTGTTACGGCTGGTTTTTTCCAACCTGTTCATCAAAAATTTATCCACGCGCAGAGCCTCTTGCCCTTTATCCACATCAATTTTAAAATGCTCAAACAACTGATCTCTATCTAAAATTTCCTCTTCGGCGTTAACATTCATAGCTGCAAATATAATATTTAAAAAGGGATGAAGGCATTTGCTAAATAATACTACTAGTTTTTCTAAAGCAAACCCTAATAAACATTTGCTTGTTTAAATTTAAAATAAAATTGTGGTAAGATGTAAATTGAACTATAAAAATTTGAAACTATTACTTATGAAATGAGCAAGTAAAACTTTTAAATAAATTACATTTACAAAACAATGAAAACAAAAATAGTAACTATTCAGTAGACAAACCATTTCATTGTCAGACGTTAGACGACAGACATAATTTGGGTGAAAGAGCGTTTTCGACTTCACTCATCCGAATTTATCTGAGGTTTGATATCGAAGCGGTCTGACTTCTGACCTCTACTAAATAGTTGCTAAAAATATCTATTGCAGTATTTTAACTTCCAGCATCTTTACATCTTCAAACGGGCGGTTGCCGGCATCGGTTTGCACAGCGCAAATTATGTCAACTATTTCTAAACCTTTTACTACTTCGCCAAAGCAAGTATAGTTTTGGTCTAAAAAAGGAGAACCACCAATGGCTTTGTAAACTTCTCGCTGTTGTTGCGTGTATCTTTTTTGATTATTGTTTTCGGTGCTGTTTAAGTCAATATCGGTTTGGGGTTTACCTTGTACCAAAAAAAATTGTGTAGATGAGGAGTTCTTTTTCGGATTAGCATTATCAGGCGTTCTTGCGGCAGAAAGTGCACCTTTTTTATGTATGTATTTTGGGTTAAATTCTGCGGGAACGGTATAAGGCAAACTTCCAGAACCATAATTTGCACCAGCTACTGCATTTTTACTCTCAATGTCTCCACCTTGAATCATAAAACCTCTAATTACACGATGAAATATGGTATTAGTTAAAGCACCTTGATTAACTATTTTAATAAAGTTGGCTTTATGCAAAGGTGTATCATTGTAAAGCTTAACTATAATTTCGCCTTTGGTGGTGTTTATTGAAACTAATGTATCGTCTGCGGTTACGCCTTCAATTTTAGTTAGCTCAACTTTTTTTGAAGCAGAGCAACCAACAAGTAAAATTGTTACAATTAGGCTTAGGCTTATAAATCTCATATCCAAAAAATTAAATTTTAAAACAACAAATAATAGTTAGTTTTTTACGACTTAGCGAGGTTTCCATTTTAGCCCCGATTGTAGCGTTTCCGTTCACAAAGTGACGGAAGTAGCGAAAAGCGGGACCTAAATTTATGCGAGTAATCGCTTTCGCTTCAACATAAACAATTAACTATTATTTGCTTTGTAAATTAGTTTTTACTTTACTACTTTTAATGACATTTTCACGTCTTCAACGGGTCTGTCGCCAGGTGCAATTTGTACAGCACAAATTTTATCTATTACATCTAAACCATCCACTACTTCGCCAAAAACGGTGTAATCTTGATCTAAAAATGGTGTGCCACCAACTTCTTTATAAGCTGCTCTTTGTTCTGCACCGTAGGTCATGTTTTTTTGTTTTTCTAATTGATTTAACTCAGCATCGGTAACAGCTTTACCTTGCACAATGTAAAACTGGCAATTGCTCGATTTTTTTTCTGGATTGCTTGGCCCACCAGTACGAGCCGCAGCTAATGCACCTTTTTTGTGTATAAGGTTTACATCAAATTCAGCATCTACCAAAGGTACATCAGGTAATGAACCACTACCTAAGCGCGCATCTGCCGCTACACCAATTGAAGTTGGATCACCACCTTGCATCATAAAATTTTTGATAACACGGTGGAATAATGCACCTTCAATATTGCCTTCTTCTACATTTTTTAAGAAGTTAGCTTTGTGTTTAGGCGTTTCGTCATAAAGTTTTACGGTAATGTCGCCCATATCCGTACTTATTAAAACCATAGTTTCTTTTTTTTCGCAGGCATTCATTAACATTGCTGCTGCTATTACAAATAATAAATTCTTCACTGTTTTGTTAATTTTTAGCAAAGAACGTATTATTTTTTCAGAAGTTATACCTTTATAATTCAAATATTTGCACATAATTATGATTTGTAAACCATACATTTTATTAGCTTTTATCTTTTTAGCCTTTTTACAGCATAATTATGCTCAAGTAAAGCCTCTAATTGAAATTGATCAAATTTTAGATCCTAAGGGATCTCCTGTAATAAAATATACCATTTATGATAATGTGGTAGACAACATAAAACATAAGATTATTGTTTTTTCATTAATTGACGAAACTTTGAATATACCTTTTTCATTAGCAAACTTTGAGCCTACTATTAGAACTAATGAACAATGGGGTACACAAATTTATTTTAATGAAGATAGCTTGGCAAAGTATAATATTAATTTAAATGATATTGGTGTAAAAATAGTTGCGTATAAACCTGCTGATAGTGCTAATATTGATGATGCTTTAAAATTAGTTAGAGAAGCAGATTTAAAACAATTTATGAGTAAAGTAGAAGGGGTGCGAAGTGCAACTGCTAATACTGAACATTATTTAAAAGTTCAAAATTTGTTTGATAGTTTAAGTACAGCATCTAATTTTAAAAACCTCAGTTATAATTATCCTTTTAGTACCAGGCAAGGTAAAAACTTAGTAGCAGCAAAAATGGGTATTATAGAAGATAATTCTTCTTTACTAATTACTGCTCATTACGATACGGTAAATGGTTCACCAGGAGCAGATGATAATGGTTCTGGCTTTTGCGCCTTATTAATGGCATTAGAAGTATTGAAAAACTACAATTTTGAAAATACAATTAAAATTGTTGGTTTTGATGATGAAGAGATTGGTTTAATAGGCAGCATTAATTACGTAAACAACAGTATTGAAGCCAATGAAAATTTAAAAGGTGTTTTTAATTTAGAAATGATTGGCTATGCAAGTGATGAGCCCAATACACAAACACTACCATTTGGTTTTGATCTTTTATTTCCAGAAGCTGCAAACTTTGTTGCAGAAAATGAATTTAAGGGTAATTTTTTAAATTGTGTTGGCAATACCGCTTCTGCAGATTTAATTGAAGCCTATACTAATGCAGCCAATAAATACGTACTTAGGTTTAAAGTATTGCCTTTAGAAACACCTGGTAATGGCGAAGTTACGCAAGATTTAAGGCGAAGCGATCACGCTCCTTTTTGGGATAATGGCTACAAAGCATTAATGTTAACCGATGGAGCTAATTTTAGAAATCCTTTTTATCATACCAGCAACGATGTAAGTACGGTTTTAAATTTCGAGTTTATGGCTAACACCGTAAAAGCAACCATTGCTACAGTTATGGAAATGGCAAAACCAATTGTTTATAGCGAAGCAATTGGTTTTATTAGTGATGCCGTAATAGTTGATACAGAAGATTTTGAACAGCAAGAGACAATAAGTATTAATATTTTTGGTTTAGGTGATCGGCAGTTATTTTATTATCAATTACCAAGCGGAATTGAACAAGCTAATTTAAAATTTTATAATTTTAATGGACAATTTTTAGAAAGCATCAAACTAAATACTAATAAAGGTCGTCTAAAGCTTAAAACAAACTATAATTTTCAACGTTTTGCTATTGTTGTTGCAGAAGTTGAAGGTGGTTTTAAATATTTTACAAAAATTATATCGTTCCCTTAAAGCATAAAATATAATATGAAGATTTTTATTACGAAATTTTTTATACTACTTTTTACAATTAGTGTTTATGGCATTGATGATGAGATAAACATAAGCTCTAGCAATGCAAGTTTTAAATGTAGAAATGATATAACTACTTTAAGTGTAGATAGCACTTACGTCGCTTATCTTTGGAATACTGGTGAAATTACGCCAACTATAACTGTAAATACACCTGGCTATTACTCGGTTACGGTAACAGATGAAAACGCCTGCAGTTTCACCTCTAAAAAATTTCGTTTATCAGGTACTGGTAATGGCGCTTTACTTGCCATAATAAGAACGCTTGGAAGTACAGATTTATGCCTTGGCGAAAGTGTAACTTTGTTTGGTAATGAGGGTTTTAGATATGAGTGGAGCAACGGTGATACTATTAATAACTTAATTGTGAATGAAATAAGTAATTATAGTCTCACATTAATAGATTCTTTAGGCTGTAGATCTTTGCCTTCTGATACACTTTATATTACCGTTTTTAATCCAACACGCCCAGAAATAACAGTTACAGGCCCCATAGATTTTTGTAATGAAAATGATGGAACTGTTTTAACAGCCACCTATAACACTACATTTAATTTTAGGTGGAACACAGGCGAAACAGATCCTACTTTAAAAATTATAAATCCTGGCTCGTATTTTGGAATTATTGCTAATAACGATGGTTGTGAAATAATTTCAAGCCCGGTTTTTATAACCCCTCAAAATACAACCGTTCCGGCAATATTATCATCATCTGATTTTATTTTATGCCCAAATGAAGTGTTAACTTTAACAGCATATTTTGATAGTACTATTTACGATTGGTCGAACGGTGAAACAACTAAAAGTGTTGATTTTACCGAAGGTGGCAACTACACATTAAACTTGGTAGATGAAAATGGTTGCAGATCGGTTACTGCGCCCATTGAAATTGAAAAACCTGATATTTATAAGCCAGATATTTTTTCTAACGGACCAACAACTTTTTGTAACGGTAGTTCTGTAATTTTAAAAGCCGATGCCGATCCAAACCACTTTTGGCAATGGCAAGATGGTTCGCAAAGTTTAGATACGGTAGTGTCAGTATCTAGTATGTTTTACATAACTGCACTTGATTTTGAATCGGGTTGTCGGATAAATTCAGATACCGTTAATGTAGTAGTTGGTACAATTGAAAAACCTATTATTAAATACGATACTGATACAACTCTGTGCCGAGGCGACAGTATTATTTTATATAGCAATCCTTCTTTTGGCTATTTTTGGAATGGCCCTGGTGCTACCGATGCAAACCAAAGAGACCCTTTTTTAATAGTGAAAAAAGCGGGAATATATGAGTTAGCCCATATTAACGAAATTGGCTGTGTTTCTGGTTCTGAACCAATAACTATTATTGTAGATACCCTAAGTAATAAACTTAATATTACTGGTGATTTTAATTTTGAATTAAACGTTTTTGAAGACTACAGTACAAATGCAAGCGAAAATACTAACTTGTTATGGGAAAGCACCGGCGGTATAATTAATTTACCAAATGAAGATACTATTACTGTTTTTTGGGATAACATTGATAATGCAGATTTATGTGTTACCCATACCTCTGAGTTTGGCTGCGAACAAGAGAAAATTTGTGTTAGCGATATTATAATAGATGTTAAAGATGTTTACTTAGATGCTGTTCAACTAACTCCTAATCCGTGTAATTCTATTTTTGTTATAAAAGGAATTGAGCCAGCCTTAATTGATGCTGTGAAAGTTTACAATAGTAATGGTGCATTGATTAATATTAAACAAAATGACAACAGCTTAATATATGAATTTACCAATAATACAAGCGGAATTTATATGGTTGAAATTATTACTAAAAAAAGAACTTACTTAAAAAAGCTGCATAAACTATAAATTAATTTGCATTGGCTAATTAAACTGTTATATTTGTAGTTCTATTAAATATTGGTCGGGTGGCCGAGTGGCTAGGCTGGGCTCTGCAAAAGCTCCTACAGCGGTTCGAATCCGCTCTCGACCTCTTTTAGTAATTTCAGGACGTTGCAAAACGTCCTTTTTTTATGCCCCAAACCCTTGTAAACATTGAGTGAAGCCCCTGTTTACGGCATTTATAGTAATTACATTAAAGTATCAGCAAATTGCAGCGGATTACTATTTTGCGCCCCGTATACCGCCCCCTAAGTAAAAAGGGAGCTTGAAAGTATAACTTAACTCAATCAAAAAGTAAATGAAGTCCACGAAAGTTATTTAATCTAAATTTCTATCTTTTTGTTACTAAATAAAAAAAATCACTTGGAACATAGTCGGAAACTAATAGAACAATTGCAAAAAATATACATAAATATTATAGTTTTTATTTGGGCTAAAGTATATTGCTTTTTTGTTAAAAACTTAATCTATTTACAAATTAAACCTATGCAAAAAATCATTTTAACTTTTACTATACTTCTTACTGTTAATTTACTTTGTGCACAAGATTTTACTGGGTTCCCTACTAATGAAAATGGAGATTTATTTTTTCAAGGTGTTATTGAAGTAAAGGGAAAAACAAAATCTGAACTAAAGGACGCTTGTAAAATTTGGGCTGTTGAAACTTATAGTACCAAAGGAGGAACTTTTGAAGAGGTTATACAAAGTGAAACTGAATATTCAATTTTATTTTATACAAAAAGTTTCGATTTTAAATCAAAGGGATTGTATCTTACACATTATGCTAAATTTTTGATGAAACTCGAATTTAAAGATGGCAAAGTAAGATATACAATGTCAGATTTTAAGTATCAACAAAATCATATAGAATTTGATTTCACACCAATGGCTAAAAGAAAAGGACATTGGAAAAAAATTAAGGATGATGCTTTTTTAAAAATTTCGGCAATCCCTAAAAGCTTAGAAAAACATCTTATTGAAGGTGATAATGATGATTGGTAGACTATTTTGCCTTTTACAGTAACTATTAATTGCTTTATAAAATGACTTATTTATATAGATTTTTTTAATTATTATCGTTCTAAGTGTTTTTGCTCGCAAAAACTATCAAGAATGTAAACAAAATCATTGCTGAATATTTACAATGAGTTAAAAGACTTGAAATTAAAATCGTTCCCTCATCAATTAATAATGAATGATATAAATGATGAACGGATAATTAAGGCTTTGAAGCGGATATGATTTAAAAGTTTTTTAATGAGTAAAAGAGCCATAATAAAATATAGTAGCTATATTTTAGGCTAAAACTATTTATAAGTTTGATACGATTGTCATTATTAAAAATATTGAATTATCAAAAGTAACCCAAACAATACCCGTCTGATTAACAACAAAATCGAATGTAGTTTAATATGGATTTAAATGAGCTTAAAAAAGCCGAAAATTTAGCAAGGCAAGTAATTCAAAAAGGAATAAATGAAACGAATATTTTTTTTGATGAACTGGTATCTGAAAATAAAATGACTAATAGCCAAAGAGTGAGAATTTCTAATGAAATTGATACAATTGAAATTATAACAAAACGGTTTATTATTGATGAAGATAAAATCAATAGAGAAAAAATTATTGTGAACTAAAGAATTGGAATGAAGACAGTTACAATGAAGTAATTGATAACCTAACTGATAGGTTTAAATATGCAAACGGATCTGATAGTTTTTTCTTTTGGAATGTTTGCTTAGTTGTTTCAAGAGAATTGTTGAAGTTTTTACCCAAAGTTGAAATTACAGATCATAAAGGAGCAGAATTGTTGTTAAAAAAATCTATTAAAAAAGTACTTTTCCTAACAGCAAATCCAGCAGAAACTTCACTTTTAAGATTAGATAAAGAAATTAGAACTGTAAAAAATGGCTTCGACTCAGCAACTAAAAGAGACAAATTTGAATTCATTAGTGAACCAGCAGTCATAATCTCTGACATAACAAAAGCAATACAAAAAACAAATCCTCATATTGTTCATTTTTCAGGTCACGGTGCTGGTGAGGGTGGTATAATAGTAGAAGGAACAGATGGGGAAATGGTATGTTTCAGTACCGAATCATTAAGCAATTTATTTAATTTAGTTAAAAAAGAAATTGAATGTGTTGTATTAAATGCTTGCCATTCAAATACACAAGCCATTGCCATAAGTAAAAATGGAGCAAGTACAGAAAAGGGGATATACGCTATTGGTACAAATAAGTCAATTGGCGACCAAGCTGCCATTAATTTTTCGACTGGTTTTTATCAAGCTATTGGGGAAGGTAAAGATTACAAGTATGCTTTTCAAATAGGTTTAGTTCACGTTAATAATTCCAATGCAACTAAAAAATCGGAAATCTGGTTTAATGGAGCCAATGTTACAGAAACTAACAACTTTGATGAATCCATTACACATAATGAGATAACCGAAACTACGATCGAGATTGAATCATACCATTATTTAACTGAATACCGTATATTTGAACTATGAACATTATCATATCATCAGCTTTAGAAAATTTTGTTAAAGAAACGGTAGCAACCGGACTTTACAACAACGAAAGTGAAGTAGTGAACGAGGCATTGCGTTTATTGCAAGTAAAAGAGAAAAAAAGAAAAGCATTATTTGAGGCTTTAGATAAAGGCTTTGAAGATTTGGAAGCTGGCAGGTACACCACTTATACACCAGAGTTGTTAGATAATATGGCAGATGATGCAATTGCTAAAAGCAAAAAATGAAAGTTGTATTATCTGATTTGTCACAAGCTAATTTCAATTCCATTTTAGAATATACATTGGGTAGATGGGGCGAAAGACAGGTGCATAAATACAACCAGCTAATTCAAGAAGGTTTAAATACAATTGCCGAAAATCCAAAAACTCCATTTTGTAAAAAGATTATTCGCAGAGGTAAAACATTACGTTATTTAAGAGTAGAAAAACATCATATCTATTACACTATTGAAGATAAATTTATTTTTGTCAATAGAATTTTACACGGTCAAATGAACCCTGAATTGCATTTATAAATCGACTTAGTAATGAGAAAAGAAATTGTAATAGGCGATAAAATTTTCAAATATAAAAAAGATGCCCTTGCGTATTTTAAAGCCATTTTAAACAGCTACACCGCCGGAGCGATTTTAAACGATAGTGATAAAAATGATGTGTATGAACTTTTAAAATTAAATCCGAAATTTGAAGAAATGAAGAAACAAGGGATTCAAAATTTTAAAGTAGATAAGGTAAGATATAATACGAATTGTTTTCATATTGTAAAAGATGATTTAACAACCCGTGTATTTTCTTACACTAAATGCATCAACGGAAAACAACCACTTAGTACAAAATTTAGTAGAACTTGTAGAGACATTATTCAAAATGATTTAAGAGCCGTAAAGCAAAAATACTTCAGTAAAAATTCTCAAAAAGGACAAGTTAAATGTCAAGAAACAAAGGAGCTATGTTTTTGGGTAGAATTGGTAATTGACCATAGGCAGCCCAATACCTTTTCGGTAATTGTAGATAGATTTATTGAAGTACAAAATATAAAACTAAGCAATGTAAAATACGCTAAAGTAATGGATGGCGTTTTTACATTTGAAGACCAGTATTTAGCTGAAAAATTTAGAGCTTATCATAAGCAGAAAGCAAATTTAAGAATAGTAAAGAAAGGTTTAAACTTAGGGCGTTCACATCAAGCAAGAATTAAACATCAAAAAAAAGATTTGAAAGTGGAATGAAACAACTGCAAAACTTTGAATGATTAATTTTGATTTTTTATTCAAAGATAACTTTTTAAATTATTTGTCTTACTTTTGTAAATAATACAATCTCCAACGCTACCCATAAGAACAGCGCACCGATGGGGGTTTTCTTAATAATTTTCAAACTCATAAATCAGATGGAAACAATAAATAAAAAGATTAATAAAGATAAATCTACAATAATAATTAAAAACCCAAGTAAAGCATTAACAAACTTTATAAAGGCACGTTTAGAACAAAAAAAAAGACAAAGAGAAATTGACTCTAAAAATATTCATATACACTTTCCTTCTTAGGAATGATGAGAAAATAAATTTACCCAATATGATAAAGCCATTTTTTGATAGACGAGGCGAAAAACGTAGGATTAGTGGTGCTAAAACGAGGCTTTTCAACGAAGTATATCGGAAAATGGCAAAGTCAGATGGTAAATTTATTTTTTTATCATTCCTTAATAGCACATGTGGGCATTAAAAGTGTTAATTTTTTATCTAAAGCAGGATATAAGTATATTATAAGGTTCAGAAAAGAAGATGAAAATTTCGGTGGGATAAATGTAGTATCTATTTCTTTTGATTTGCTTTCAGATAAACTAAAACCATTAGAGCTTAAAGACATATTTTCAATTGCTGAAATTTTTGAGCAATACATCCTTCAAAATAATGTGATACTTACCTACGTGTGTGATAACGAACCAGTAAAAACAAGCGATAGAAACAAAACCTTAAGTCCATAAAAGTATAGAAGTATTTTATTTGATACAATGTTTAAACGTATTAACAAACAAGGAATGTTTTATAAAAAAGATTTAGTTATAAAAAACAAGTTAGGTGATGAGTATTTGAGTTTTATAAGTTTTGTAGAAAATGCTGATTCAATTGATAAATGTATTGAGCTTATTCCTGATAAATAAAACTAACTAACTTATTTTGTGGACTTATAATTCAAATGCGTTTGATTTACAGATAGTTAGAATAATATTACTGCAAGCCAATGGGCGGCATTTTCAATAATTTTAAACTTATAAATCAGATGGTAGCAATAAAAACAAGTAACTGGACGGCGAACGAAGCCCCAGTAAATTTATCTGATGAAACCGTAAACCTTACTGTTGATGCCTACAAAAAGGGTAAAGAAGATGGTTATAAAAACGCTTTAACTAATGAAGGTAAAATGTTGGCAAAGTCCTTTTCTGAAAACCTTAAAAATGCAATGGCTGTAAGTGAGCAATTACTAAAAGTGATTGTGCAAAACTTAAATATCAATGTAGCCGATTTGTTTTTAAAAATTGATAGTATTAGTAATTTCAAAACTGCTATAATCGTACTTTATGATTTTTATGTTTCTGATAAGCGAAGGGAATTAACAGAACTTGTTTTAGATATGGAACTGGAAACCGAAACTGATACTTTTGAATTAACCTTTACCGTTATACCCAATAAAGAAAGTTTAAACAAAGATAAATTGCTTTCAGACGGCTTTATTTTTAAATATGCCAACTAATCATTTATAGCACGCTTGAAAAAACACCCACACAATGAAAAGGCTTGTTTATACCTGCAAAAAAGCAATGAATTTAATGACTGGATAATAACTACTGCATTTTATTCATCACTTCATTTTGTCAAATACAAAGCATTTCCTGTTAAGGTAGATAATATTGAGTTTAATAACTTTGATACCTATTTCGATTATGAACTTAAACAAGCCAATTATGGCAAATCGCCCCACAATATTTTAAAAAAACTATTGAACAAAAAGTTTAAAAACATTGCACCAGCTTATACCGAATTATACGACACCTGCCACAATGCAAGATATTTAAACTATCAAGTTGACAAAAGAGAAGTTGAACAGGCACTAATAAATTTTGCTGAAATAAAGAAGTTCTGCAATACCAAAAAACCGAGTAAATTGAAGTGTAACATTTAACAAAGCAAACCCGTGTAAGAAATTCAGTTTGCACTTATTTATAATTCAAAATATTTCAATATCTAAATCATTCTATTTTTAAAGTATTGAAAATACACTAATATTAAAGCACAAGCAGAGCCGGAAACTAAAGCCATTTTATTGCAATTTGTTACAAAATTTTGAAGTGTAAGAAATTAAATAGTCGTACCTTTATAGAAATGATAATAGTAGCACTAAAAGATTAATTAATTTTTATTAATTATGGACGGTAGAAAAAATAATGGTGGTCATAGCACTAAAGGCAGAGCTGGAAGACCATGTAAAACAGATGAACAAAAGATAATTGAGAAACTTAGCCCCATAGAACCGGAAGCATTAAAGATGCTTAAAAGTAAAATAAAAGATGGTGAAAGTTGGGCTATAAATTTATACTTTTAATACCTATGGGGCAAACCTAAAGCACAAGTAAATTTAAGTAATGATTTTGATATGCACTTAAATCAAATAATCGGAATGATTGTTACTTAATGAGCTACCTTTACAACAAGGTTTAACACAATAAAAAGAGTTATCTTTACAGGTATTAGCTGTGATAAAGCTGTGATGAAATGGCAAATAATAGAAACAACATACAAAATTTAAAACCTTTTAAAAAAGGCTATGATAAGCGTAGAAATGTAACTGGTGCAAACCGTAAAAGTTGGTCTGCCTTTAATCTGAAATGCAAAGCTGAAGGTATTGAACCGCTAACAAAAAATGAATTGATAACAACGTTAAATTATATTTTCAACTTAACAGAAAATGAAATTGAACAATTTAAAAACGATGTTGAACTACCTTATTATTTAAGATTATTGTTAGCAGATTTTACAGATAAAAAGATAGGGCCATAGATAAGGCAGGATTACCGAGATTATATTTTTGGTAAAGCGCAGCAAGATGTTAAGACAGACCACACCAGCAACGACAAAGAAGTAATCGACTGGACAAATTAAAATGAAATTGCATTTTAGAAAATGACAAAAAGCGAAACATACATCAATTTTATTATTGACCAGTTGCGGAATGGTAACATTTCACATAATGAAGTAATGACAGTTTTTGTCAGTAAATGGCAGTTATCCGAAAGGCAGTTTACCCGACATTGGAATACAGCAAACGAGCGATACACAAGCGAACTACAAACCGTAAATGATGCTAAACATGCCATACCACGCCAAAGCCGAGTTAACAGCAACAAAGGCAAATGTATTAAGTAAAATACAAGCCAAAGAAATACTAAGCAACATTGCCCAAAATGAACAAAGCAAACCAAGTGAAAAAATACAAGCCATTAAAACCTTAGCAGATTTAGAAGGTTGGAACGACCAGAAAGCTGGTACAACAAATATAATAAGGGTAAACCCTGTTACAATAGAAATACTGGAAGACATACCAGATTAGAAATAACTAAGTTTAGTAGATATAAATATTGTACCTTTAAATAAACAGTTTTAAAAATGGTAGTTATAAGTGAAATAAAAAAAATAGTAAACAAAACGAGTTCACCTACCTTTAAGGTTTATACTTCGGCATCGCAGGCATTAGCTACTAAAGATTAGTTAACAGATGTTGGTGCTGCTTATGAAACTGTTTTAACCGCTATCGCTAATTTAAATGAGGTATTAGATGAACTTTTTATAACCGCAGACAAACCCAACCAAAAACAACTAATAGGTGTTTTAAAGGCTGCTATTGATTTAGCACAAATGGCATTAGATTTAGTTGAAAAATCTGCTTTGCAAAAACAAATGAGCGAACTTACTAATAACATTAAAGATGAACTTTCTTTTACTAATGAGATATTAAGCGATTTAATATTGGTTCATATTTAAATGCCAAAGATGCTACCAGTTCAATATTCCGATAAAATTAAAGCCATGTTTGTTACTTTGATTTCTTATTAAGATATTTATGTTTACTTTAAAATAGTAATATTATTTACATATTTTGTTAAATAGTATCTCAAATTTGGCTTTATATCTATCATTTTGTTTTTAACTTTAAGTCGTTCAAAATAATCATTTTGAAGTTTATAATCTTAAACAACAATAGTGACATTAAAATTTCTCTGATATAAAAATCAATCAGCAAAAGTATGAATTGCCTTCTTTGTTCTCCATGTTAAACAATAAGTCATAGTTTTTATATTTTATCTTTTAAATACAGCTCCAACATTTCCTTAATTTTCCCAATTTGAACTTGATGTCACAAAATGCGACTTTAAGTTTTCAAACTCCTTTCTTGTTAATTGAAACATATATGGCAATCGCGTGAATATTCTTCTCTGCTCCAAGTGAACCTGTTCACTGCATTTAAACTCGACAATGAAACGGGCTCTATTGCAGCGCAAAAAAACTATCGATGATGTTTGGCGTCACTTGTATTTATACTCGACAATGAAACAGGTTACATTGGATCATATAAATCAGCAACTTACATTATTTTTTACCGAACCACTTTGGTAATACCAAGATGGTAAACTTTACTTTGGTGAGCTTTGAGACAATTAGATAATATCACGAATATTTTCGCGGTAGGTTAACTGCCCAAACATCATACAGAAAAACTGTGACCAACATTTAAAATTTCTACTACTATAATTGCCCTGAAGCTGCTTAACAATTTTGTCAAACTCTTACTTTGGAACTACGGAAGCAATCTGGCTAAAAATAAATTTTCCTTGAAACATAAGCCATTTATCGAAAAAATAGCCATTTTTTGGAAAAATTTCTGAAGTCGAAAAATCAAAAAACCTCAATAACCAGTTGGAAATAAAGATGTTATATTGATTTTAAATTTCTTAACGCATCACTAATATTTTAATAACAAAATTTAAGTAGTGTTTACAACGTTAAAAAGTAGAAATAAATTAATAAAAAAACTAATTTTGAAATATGAGAAAATATAATTTTTTTTTGTTGATGTCTTGCTTTTTAACAATAGGCGTTCTAAATTCATGTAAAGATTCTTGCAAAGATGTGGAGTGCGCAAATGGCGGGGTTTGTATAGATGGAGATTGCGATTGTGCTGAAGGATTTTCTGGCATGAATTGCGAAAACGACGACCGTGAAAAAACAGCAACTTTACAAGTAAAACTAAATCCAACATTTGGTGACGATTCAATAAATTTATTCGAGCCGCTTTTAGATGAGTCTGGAAAGCCATTTTTTCAGCTCACTAAGTTATACTTTTATATATCTGATTTAAAGTTAGATGAAGAAGCTGCTACGGAAGAAATAATGTTGGTAGATTTAGAAGACCCTAATTTAAATATTGGTGTAACCGACATAAAAGCAGGCACCTACAGTTCGGTTACAATGGGCTTGGGCGTTGATAAACGTTGGAATTACGAAGATCCTGCTTCTTTTGATAATGAACATCCATTAGGTTTTGACCATAGCGGTAACCATTGGAGTTGGACAACAGGCTATATATTTTACAAAGTTGAAGGAAATTACTCTACACAAAATGATGGTAATTTAGATGGTGGTTTTTTGTTTCATATGGGAACAGATGATTTATACAGAACCATAACAATAGACAAAGATTTTACAGTAGAAGCAGATGGAACAGCAGAAATTGCTTTAAACATTGATTTTGAAAAGATGTTTTTTGAAGATGGTGGATTAGATTTAAAAACAGAGTTTCGCTCGCACGGTATGGGCGACCAGTTTGAAGTTGGGCAAAAATTTGTAAACCGCTTAATTGAAACTATTGAATAGAAATTTAGCTTATTTGTTTGTTTTTCTTACAAGCACATCAATATTTTGGATGGCTTGCGAAAAAGATTTACCAATGGACGATCCATCGGATGAACAGGTAAATTATCCACCAGCAACCCCTTTTGAATTAGAAATTCCAGAGGGGTTTCCACCTCCAAAAATACCGACAGACAATCCATTAACGGTAGAAGGTATTGCACTTGGCAGACATTTGTTTTGGGATCCTATTTTATCAAAAGATAATAAAATGAATTGCGCTGGTTGCCACGCTCCAAATGCTGCTTTTACAGATATTAATAGAAGAAGTATAGGAGTAGATGGTATAGCTGGCAAAAGAAATTCAATGGCTTTGTTTAACCTTGCCTGGTCGCCAAGTTTTTTGTGGGATGGTAGTGAGGAAACTTTAGAAGCACAAATTTTAAACCCCGTGCGCGACCCCGTAGAAATGCATTTGGATTGGAAAACTGCCTCCGAAAAGCTACGGACAGAACCTACATATAAAAAAATGTTTGCCCAAGCTTTTGGTATAATTACAGATATTGATAGTTTGACTACCGCAAAAGCCATTGCACAATTTTTAAGAACAATGGTAAGTGCCGGATCTAAATACGATAAAGCTTTGAACGCCAGAGAAACAGGAGTACAATTAAGCGACTCCGAGTTAAATGGCTTTACTATATTTTTTAATGACTCCAAAAAAGATGGACATTGTCAACATTGCCACGGCAGTATTTTATTTTCTAATACCGACGATTATTTTAGAAATAATGGTTTAGATGCTTGGGATAACATAAATGAATTAACCGATTTAGGCTTTGGAGGACATACTGGTTTAGATAGAGATGCTGGCAAATTTAAAGCCGTTACATTACGCAATATTGAATTAAGCGCTCCTTACATGCACGATGGTCGTTTTCAAACATTAGAAGAAGTGGTTGACTTTTATATTGATGATGTGAAACAATCACCAACACTAGACCCAATAATGAAGACTGATTTTTTACAAGTAGGTGGTTTAAGATTACCAGAAAACGGCAAAGAAGATTTAATTGCTTTTTTAAAAACTCTTACCGATTGGGATTTTGTAAACGACACCAGTTTTCATAGCCCATTTTGATAAACAACTGCACCAGCTTTAATAGTGGCAATTACTTTTGTAAATTAATAAGATACTTTTAACTCTGAAACTCTTGAGAAATATATACTCTACTTGTATTATTAAGTCTTTTAGCAAAACATTCAAACTGCGAGACGAATTTATTGGACGGTTAATTGCTTATGCTTTTAAAAAAAATAGTAGTGCAATTTGCGTTGAAAAATTGAACTGCGTTAAATAAAAAAAAACTAAATTTGAAATTATGAGAAAATTGTTTTTTGCTTTTGTTGCTTTTCTATTCTTGGCAGCAATTAGTTGTAAAGATAAAGACAACACCGCCACGCTTGAATTGAAAATAAACCCAACTTTTGGCAATAAAGATGTTACGCTTTATGAACCTATTTTAGATGAGAACGGGCAAAAAGTTTTATTAATTGATAAGCTATATTTTTATATCTCTGATTTAAAGTTAAATGAAGTGGGAGCAGCCGAAGAAATTTTGCTAATTGATTTGGAAGATGTTGCTTTAAATAAAGGCATTACGGCTATAAAATCTGGTAATTACAACTCAATAACATTAGGTTTAGGTGTTAATGAAAAATTGAACCATACTGATCCAGCATCTTACGAAAACAGTCATCCTTTAGGATCTGATCATACAGATAAACAATGGACTTGGGAAACAGGATATATTTTTTACAAAATTGAAGGAAAATTTTCAACCCAAAACGATGGTAAGTTAGATGGTGATTTTTTATTTCATATGGGTAGAGATGAACTATTTAGAACCATTACTATTAATAAAACTGTAAACCTTGTTAAAGATGGTACAACAGAAGTTGTTTTAAATTTAGATTTTGAGAAATTATTTTGTTCTGATGAAGGGATAGATTTAAAAGTTGAAAGCACCTCTCAAGCAGCTCCTTCACAAGCTGAGTTAAATGAAAAATTTATTAACCGGTTAGTTGAAAGTATTGAATAGACGGCTCTTATTTATAACAATTGCTTTATTTAGCATATCTTTATTTTGGTTGGCTTGCGAAACAGATTTAGCAATACAAGCTACAGATACCTTGATAGATGGAGAAAAATATCCACTACCTACGCCATATAATTTTGTAGTGCCAAATTTTTTTCCACAACCTAAGTTTCCGAAAGACAACCCATTAACGGTGCAAGGTGTTCAACTAGGCAGGCATTTGTTTTATGATCCCATTTTATCAAAAGAAGGCCAAATGAACTGCGCTGGTTGCCACGCACCCAACATAGCTTTTAGTGATGTAACAGCCACCAGTATTGGCGTTGAAGGAATTGCAGGCACACGTAACTCAATGCCTTTGTTTAACTTAGCATGGACACCGCAGTTTTTATGGGATGGAAGTGCGGTAACTTTAGAAGAACAAATTTTAAACCCAGTACACGATCCCATAGAAATGCATTTAAACTGGAAAGTGGCTGCCGAAAAATTGAAAGCAGAACCAAAATATGTTGTAATGTTTGGCAAAGCTTTTGGTGCAAATACTCCAATTGATAGCACAAGTACTGCCAAAGCAATTGCCCAATTTTTACGTACAATGGTAAGTGCAAGTTCCAAATTCGATAAGGCCTTAAATGCCCAGGAAACTGGCGTTCAATTGAGTGATAAGGAACTCAATGGTTTCGATATATTTGATAAATTTCCAAGAGGAGAGTTTGGCCATTGCCAACATTGTCATAAAAGGCCACTATTTTCTGAAGTAAATGATTACTTTAGAAATAATGGATTAGATGCCTGGGAAACAAAAGAAGACTTAAATGATTTAGGACTTGGCGGGCATACTGGTTTAGATAGTGATATGGGGAAATTTAAAGCAGCCTCATTAAGAAACATTGAACTAACAGGGCCTTACATGCACGATGGTCGTTTTCAAACCCTCGAAGAAGTTATTGATTTTTATATGTTTGAGGTGCAAGAGTCGCCAACACTTGATAGAATAATGAAAACAGAATTTTTAAATAGTGGAGAACCTTTACTGATACAAAAGAATGCAAAAGAAGATTTAATTGCTTTTTTAAAAACCCTTACCGATTGGGATTTTGTAAACGACACCAGTTTTCATAGCCCATTTTGATAAACTATTGCACCAGCTTTAATAGTGCATATTACCTTAGAGTTATTTAGTGCTTCATCAGCTATGGTTAATAAATTTTGATCTACAATACAGATGTCAGCCAGTTTACCTGCTTCTAAATTACCTCTTATTTTTTCTTGTTTAGCGTAGTATTAATAATTTTTTTTCTTGCATCTTGCCAAAAAAGTACAGATACGAATCCTATTCTTGATGTACAAAATCCTGTAGAAGTTTCTCAGTCCGATGCGTACAGACAACTCTCAGAAATAGCTGAAGACATTTATCAAAGGCTAACTATGGTTGTCAATATGGCAATCGCATAAAATCTGATGGCTGATTATGTAATAAGATCTAACATTATTTTTAGAAATGTTATTTTTTGTGGTTTAATACGACTTAGGGCAATTTAAAAATTAGCCCCGTTTTCTATGGTTTATCCAAGCATTATTTAGTTTTTTTTTGATTTATAACTTGTTTTTTTGACATTTAGCTATAGCTGCGCCATCCTCGTCACAACAACAAGGTGTT